>Cebus_capucinus_imitator_PRJNA485217_SSR118__coassemble_427_pt1 | contig 16075 bp, 15 predicted proteins | sample Cebus_capucinus_imitator_PRJNA485217_SSR118__metabat2_high_PE_012 | metagenome-assembled genome bin Cebus_capucinus_imitator_PRJNA485217_SSR118 | reverse complement strand
TTATTCTAAATGATTGATTGGATATCTAACAGTATGTTCTTTTAAGAAACTTACACATTCTTCGGCTACTTTGCGTTTTAATTCTAAAGCAGCTTCTTCAGAATACCAAGCCATATGTGGAGTAGCAATGTAATTATCTAATGTAAATAATTTGTGATTTGTAGGCATTGGTTCTGTTGTTGCACAGTCAATAGCTGCACCTGCTATTTCACCAGATTTTAATGCTTCGTATAAATCATCTTCATTGATGATACCGCCACGAGCTACATTGATAATTACAGCATTATTTTTCATTTTAGCAAAGGTTTCTTTATTGAATAAATTTTTATTTCCATCAGCGGGAATATGCAAAGATATAATATCAGCATTAGAAATTACATCTTCTAAAGACATTGCATTGATAAATGTAGTTTCTGGAGTTTCTTTATAATATGGGTCATATCCGATAACTTTATAGCCTAAAGCATGTGCTTTGGTAGCAAAATTTCTTCCAATACGACCTAAGCCAATAACACCTACTGTTTGAGTACTAGCACGATGAACAGGAACAGATTTAGCATAATCCCAAGTTTGTGATTTTGTGTAATTATTCATCAGCACAATTTTTCTGGTCATAGCCATCATTAAAGCGAGTGCATGGTCAGCAACTTCGTTCATGCCATAGTCTGGAACATTGCATATTTGAATATTGTGTTTTGTTGCTTCTGGAATGTCGATAGTATCAACGCCAACACCATAGCGTACTACCATTTTTAAATTAGGCAAATTGTCCATTACTTTTTTAGTAATATGTGCATATTGGATGATAAAAGCATCTGCATCTTGACATTGTTCGATTAAATCATCCTCTGTATGGCATTGTTTTAATTCAAATTCAATGTCCGCCTCGTTAAATACAGATGTTTCCATTTTGATATCTTTGTGGTCGCAATCAGTTATAATAACTTTCATGATATATCCCTCTAATCATCTGATGTGTTTTATGGAATTATAATAGAATATTTTTGTTTAAATGTCAATAAGGTATAAAATTTTAATAGAAAATATTGAGAAAAAATTGAGATTAGGTTTTATTTAGTTTTAAAGTGCCTTTTTCTTTATGATAATCAAGATAATATATTCTAAAAATTTCGATATAAAATAAATATTGCAAATTACTTTTTATTGTGATATATTATATTCTGTAATTAATCATATCAATTTCTAGTGAATAATCGAAAATCATCTTATTTATTTTTATTCAAGATAAGTTTATTGCAAAAATAAGGGAGTGATTATAATGAAATCAGGATTGATTTTAGTTGGAGAACCTATGGGTTTATTGATTGCACAGTCAGAAGGAAGCTTAGACAGTGTAAGCGGTTATTCTTTAGCTGTTGCTGGTGCTGAATTTAACGTAGCTGTTGGAACAGCTCGTTTAGAACATAAAGTAAGTTATATGACTAAATTAGGTAATGACCCTTTTGGCAAACGAATTATAAAAGTTTTAGAAGATAATAAAATTGGCAGTGAGTTTGTATCTTTTTCCACAGATAAGCCAACAGGTTTTATGCTAAAAGGTAGAACAAGTCATGGTGATCCAGATATTTTTTATTTTAGAAAAGGTTCGGCTGCTTCTACATTGAGTGAAGATGATGTTGAAAAAATTGATATGAGTGCATATACAAATATACATTTAACTGGAATTTTGCCAGCATTATCTGAAGATACGAAAAAGGCTACTTTTAAATTAATCAAAAAAGCTAAAAAACAAGGATTATATATCAGTTTTGACCCTAATTTAAGACCGCAATTATGGAAATCACAGGAAGATATGATAAAAACTATAAATGAATTAGCTTCGTATGCTGATTTAGTTTTGCCAGGTCAAGCAGAAGGTAAAATTCTTATGGGGTCAGATGATGCTAAAGAAATAAATGATTTTTATCTAAATAATGGAGCTAAAATCTGTGTTACTAAGTGTGGCAGTAAAGGTGCATTAGTTTCTACTAAAGATGGTGAATCATACATGGTAGAAGGCTATAAAGTTGAAAAAGTAGTTGATACTGTAGGTGCTGGTGATGGATTTGCTACTGGTGTAATAACAGGACTAATGGAAAACTTATCACTAAAAGATGCTGTAAAAAGGGGCACAGCAATTGGAGCAATTCAAGTTATGAGCCGTGGTGATAATGAAGGTTTACCAACTAGAGAACAACTTTCAAATTATATGAATAAATAAGATAAGTGAGGAGTTTTGATTTATGTTTAGTGAAAATGTGCAAAAAATATTTGATATTGGATTAGTACCACTTGTTGTGTTAGATGATCCAAATGATGCAGTACCTCTTGCTAAAGCTCTTGTAGCAGGTGATATTCCAGTTGCAGAAGTAACTTTTCGTACAGAAGCTGGTGGAGAAGTAATTAAAAGAATGGCAGAAGAAGTGCCGGAAATTTTAGTTGGTGCAGGTACTGTGCATGATGTAGCTCATGCTAAAGAAGCTGTTGAAAAAGGTGCGAAATTTATTGTTACACCAGGATTCAATGCAGAAGTTGTTAAATGGTGTGTAGATAATAAAATTGATGTTGTACCAGGAACTGTAGCTCCAAGTGATATTGAAGAAGCAATGTCATTAGGGCTTAATGTTTGTAAATTTTTCCCCGCTGAAGCATATGGTGGTATAAAAACTTTAAAAGCGTTAGAAGGTCCTTATGCTGATATTAAATTTATGCCAACTGGTGGTGTAGGTATTGATAATATGAATGATTATTTAGCTTTACCTAATGTTGGTGCAATTGGTGGTAGTTTTATGACACCAAGTAAGTTAGTAAAAGAAAAGAAATGGGATGAAATTACAAAAATTTGCAAAGGCATTGTAAAAAAAGCATTGGGCTTTGAATTGGCACATATTGGTATCAATACTCAAAGTAGTGATGAGGCTAAAACAGTGGCAAATACTATTTCTGATGTATTCTTACAAGAAACTACTGAATATCCAGGTGCATATTTCAGTGGCAATATTGCAGAAGTTGTAAAAGGCTCATTCTTGGGTGAATTTGGTCATATTTGCATTGATACTATTGATATGCCTAGAGCTTTAGCATATTTTAAACGCAAAGGCTTGGAGTTTAACGAAGATACTTGGGCAAAAGATGAAAAAGGAAATGTTATTAATGTATATTTAAAAGATAGCATTGGTGGATTTGCGTTTCATGTTAGAAAGAAAAAATAATATTAGTTAGAGAATAGATAAATTAGGATGATAAGAGGTAGAACGACTTTTATATCCTAATTTATTACATATAAAAATTTCAATATTCAATTATATCGATTTATTTTTGAGGTGTAATAAGTTATGAACTCTCCGAAAAAGAAAACAAACTATAGATGGGTGATTTGTGGTTTTTTGTGGCTAGCAGTGGCTGTTAATTACGTTGATAGAACAGCTTTATCAGCAGCTACACCTATTATCATGAAAGAATTCAATATTGATGGTACTGAAATGGGTATTATCATGGCAGCATTTTTCTGGGCATATGCATTATTACAAGTTCCTATGGGCTATATAGCGGATAAATTTGGTCAAAGGATTGTTTATTCTGTGGCTGTTGGTTGGTGGTCTTTAGCACAAATGGCTATAGCTGCTTGTAGTTCTTTAACTGGTTTTGTAACAGCAAGATTATTTTTAGGTGTTGGTGAAGCTGGTTCATATCCTTGTAATGTAGGTGTTGTTTCAAAATGGTTTCCAAAGCATGAACGTTCAAGAGCAACAGCAATTTTTGATAGTGCTTCTAAATTTGGTAATGCTTTTGCAATGCCTGTTGTTGTATCTTTAATTGCTATGTTTACATGGCATGCACCATTTCTAATTTTTGGTGGAATAGGTGTTTTATGGGCTATTTTATGGTGGTTTTTTTATAGAGACCCTCGTAAATCTAGATTTGCTAATAAAGCAGAAATTGATTATATTGAACAAGATGGTACATCAGTAACTACTAAAGAAGCTGATACTAAGCCAGCTATGAAATGGTATCAATTATTAAAATATAGAAATGTACAAGCAATGTGTGCAGGTTTCTTTATTTTAAATTATATTTTATACTTTTTTATCACATGGTTTCCTACTTATTTAGTACAAGAACGTGGCATGCAATTAATGCAAATGGGTTTAGCGGCTTCTATTCCATTTATTGCTGCCGTGTGTGGTTCAATTCTTTCTGGGGTTTTGGCAGATAAACTTTTGATGAAAGGTTGGTCTGTAACAAGAACTCGTAAAACTTTACTTGTAGTTGGCATTTTATTAGCAACATCAGTTGGATTTGCAGCATTTGTTGAATCAAATATTTTAGTAATTGCACTTTTAGCTGTAGCTAATTTTGGTTGTGCTGTAACAGGTGCTATGCAATGGTGCTTAGCAAGCGATATTGCTCCTAAAAATATGAGTTCTCAACTTGCAGGACTTCAAAATTGCGTTGCTAATTTTGGTGGTGTAGCAAGTCCAATAGTAGCAGGTGCTATTTTAGCTGCGACAAATTCTTTTCAGATTGCACTCTTAATTTATGGTGCGACAGCATTAGTAGGTGCTATTATATATGGTTGCTATTTAGGTAATATTAAACAAATAGAGGTATCTCAAAAATAAGGAATAAAATCAAAAAGGAACGTATTTATAATTGATACGTTCCTTTTTTTATATGTTAATTATAAAAATTATTCATAGTAAGTAGGATATTTTTGTTTTAATGAATTTATATCACCGATTACTTTATTTATATGTTCGGTAATTGTTTCATATCCTAATTGTTCATCGCTTTGGATAATTGCTTCTACTAATGTTTGATGTTGTTTAAACAATAGATTGATTTCTGTTTGTCTTGTACGTAAATCTAAGATGCGTGAACGAACATAATTTAGATTTGTTTCTTGAATTATTTTCCAAATATTAGGCTTTTCACAACCAGTAAAAATAAGGCAATGTAATTTATTATCTAGTTCAAAAAATTGGTCATAGTTATTTGTTTTAACACAGATTTCTTGTTTGGCTAAGCAGTGTTGTAATTTTAATTTCATATTTTCAGGAAAATTTTTACAAGCTAATTTCATGACTGCTTGGTCTAATGTCAATCTCAAAAATTTAAATTCTATAATTTGATTTGTATTTATTTTGGAAATGTATGTACCTCTTTGAGGAAATATTTCTACAAGAGCTTGCTGAGATAGGCGAATAAATGCTTCTCGTACAGGTGTTCTACTGATAGATAATTCATCAGAAATTTCTTTTTCGGATATTTTAGTTCCAGGAGTTAAAACCATATTTAAAATATTTTCTCTAATGATACGATATGCATATTCTTTTATGGATTCATTTTTATTGCATGGAGATATTTGTAATATATTCATTTTAATATCCTCGTTATTAAAATTTTAGAGTGATTAATATTTATTATAGCAGATTTTATCTAATATTCATAAAGATAATTGAATGATATTATACATGCATAATAAAAAATTTTTTGAATATTTTTGGTCATTTACACTTGAAAAATTAAAACTGGCATGGTAGTATATAAGCATAAGATGAAAATTACAAAAAGACAGAAAACTAATAATAAATGTATAAATTATACTATTTGTATTTAAATAATTTTATAAAGAGGAGTATATGAATATGAGAATGACATTTCGTTGGTATGGTAAAAATGATGATAAAATAACTTTGCAACAGATTCAGCAAATCCCTGGAATGGATGGAATTGTAGGGGCTTTGTTTGATATTCCAGTTGGTGAAGTGTGGCCTGTTGAACCGCTTCTTGCTATAAAGAAAGAAGCTGAAGCACATAATTTATATTTTAAAGATTTAGAAAGTATAAATGTGCATGAAGATATAAAATTAGGTTTACCAAGCAGGGATAAATATATTGAAAACTACATTATTTCTTTGAAAAATGCTGCTAAAGCAGGAATTAAAATGGTTTGCTATAATTTTATGCCAGTTTTTGATTGGACTAGAACTGAACTTGCACATCCATTATATGATGGCTCGACAGCTTTAGCTTATGATTATCGCTTGGTAGCTGGAAAATCTCCACAAGATATGGCAAAAGAAATATTAGATAATGCAAATGGTTTTGTACTTCCAGGTTGGGAACCAGAACGTTTGGAAGAACTTGCAAAATTATTTGAACAATATGAAGGTATGGACGAAGATGGTTTAAGAAAAAATCTTGAATATTTCTTAAAAGCTGTTGTTCCGGTTGCTGAAGAATGTGGTATAAAAATGGGTATTCATCCAGATGACCCACCAATTTCCGTATTTGGACTTCCTAGAATTGTAAAAAATGAAGAAGATTTAGATAAGATTGTAGCAATGGTAGATAGTGAAAGTAATGGATTGACTATTTGTACAGGTTCTTTAGGCTCTAATTTAAAAAATGATATTCCGCACATTATTCGCAAATTTGGTGCTAAAAATAGAATTGCTTTTATGCATGTTCGCAATATTCAAGTTCATGAACCTTGGGTATTTAATGAAGTAGCTCATAAATCTAAACATGGTTCTTTAGATATGTTTGAAATTATGAAAGCACTTTATGATGTGAATTTTGATGGGCCAATTAGACCTGACCACGGTCGCATGATTTGGGATGAAGAAGGTAGACCAGGATATGGCTTATACGATAGAGCTTTAGGTGCAAATTATCTTTGTGGATTATGGGATTCTATAAATAGAATTTACGGACAAAAATAATTTAAATAATAATAAATTTTAAAAGGTGGTTATAGATTATGAAAGCTGCAGTAGTACATGGTATTAATGATTTAAGAATTGAAGATTTACCAAAACCAGAGATTGTAAATAAAGATGATGTTTTAATTAAAGTAAAAGCAGTGGGAATCTGTGGTTCTGATGTGCATATTTTACATGGTGCAAATCCTTTTGCAACATTCCCTCGTATTATGGGTCATGAATTTGTAGGTGAAGTAGAAGCTATTGGTTCTGATGTAAAAACTGTTAACATAGGCGACCATATTGTTGTAGAACCTATTACTTATTGTGGTAAATGCTATGCTTGTCGTAAAGGTATGCCAAATGTATGTGAACAGCTTAAAGTATCTGGTGTTCATGTAGATGGTGGTATGCGTGAATATGTAGTTATTCCTGAAAAACAAGCTCATATAATTAAAAAAGATATTCCTTGGGAAGTTGCAGTATTAGCTGAACCTTATACTATTGCTGGAAATGTAACTATGAGAACTAAAGTAGGTGCAGGTGAAAGAGTAGTAATTCAAGGTGCAGGTCCTATTGGTATAACTATCTTACGTATGGCTAAAGTAAAAGGTGCAAGCGTAATGGTTACTGATATGGTTGATGAAAAATTAGAATTTGCTAAAGCTAATGGTGCTGATGTAGTGGTAAATCCTGCTAAAGAAGATTTAGTAGAAGCTGTTAAGAATTGGACAGATGGAGAAATGGCTAATATTGTAATTGATGCAGCTTGTACTCCAAAAACTTTTGAAATTTGCTATGATTTAGTGTCTATTGCAGGTACTATTGGTGTATTGAGTATGAGTACAGTTCCTTCTAGTATCCCAGCTATTCATTTTATGAAAAAACAGCTTACAGTAGTTGGTTCAAGATTACAAGCTTATCAATTTGCTCCAGTAATTCGCTTGATTGAAGCTGGGAAATTAGGTAATGATGATTTAGTTACACATAAATTTAAATTTGAAGATATCAAAGAAGCCTTTAAATTGATTAATGAGCACCCAGAAGAAGTAAAAAAAGCATTACTTATTTTTGACTGATTTAAAATATTAAGTAAAAATATTATATTAGGTAGGTTAGCTAGTTATGGAGAATATGGAACGTAAACGAAAAATAATTATGATTCTTTTGTTTGCGTGCGGAGTGATTAATTACCTTGACCGCTCTGCACTCTCCATTTCAGCTGGACATATTGCAGGCGAATTTGCTTTGTCCAGTTCTGAAATGGGTATAATATTTGCTTCTTTTTCTATTGGATATGCATGTTTTAATCTAATAGGTGGTATGGCAGCAGATAAATTTGGGCCAAAAGATACTTTATTAGTTGCTGTAATTGTATGGTCGTTATTTAGTGGTGCTCTTATTTTTGCGATTGGATTTTTGAGTATTTTGATAATTCGTATCATATTTGGTATGGCAGAAGGACCTCTGTCAACGACCATGAATAAGACTATAGATATGTGGTATCCGCACAATAAGAAAACTTCTATTATGGGGATTTGTTCTAGTGGTACTCCATTAGGTGCAGCAATTTCAGGTCCTATCGTAGGTTATATTACATTAAATGTTGGCTGGCGTGAATCTTTTATCGTTATAACTTTAATAGGTTTAGTTTGGGCTTTTTTATGGTATAAATTAGTAGATAAAAAACCTGCTAAAAAAATTGAAAATACACAGACAAAAGTTTTAGAAGATGTGTCACCAACTAAGATAAAAGTAGCTTTGAAAAAAAGCTTCTATCTAAAAAAACCAACTATAATTTTTACAGCATTAGCTTTTTTTGCATACAATTATATATTATTTTTCTTCTTAACATGGTTCCCTTCTTACTTGCAAAAAGGGTTGGGTTTTGGTTTAGAACAAGTTAGTCTCATTGCGGTAATTCCTTGGACTTTTGGTTTTGTTGCAATTGCAATGGGTGGTATGGTAACAGATAAAGTTACATCGTTAAAAAATTGGAAAGATCCACTTTCTCCAAAACGTTTGGTTATTGGCATTTGTCTTTTAATATCTGGTTTAGCTGTTATTATAGCAGCAAGTACAGCAAACTTTATTCTTATCATTGCTATGATTACTGTTTCTGTATTTGCTTTGTATTTTACAGGTGGTATTTATTGGGGCGTAGTCAATGATATTGTAGACAGTAGTAATGTTGGTTCTATTGGTGGTGCTATGCATGCTATTGGTAACTGTGCAGGTATTTTAGGACCATCAATTACAGGTTTTATCGTTCAAGCAACAGATTCATTTGTTCCTGCATTTATTTTAGCTGGAACAATTGGTGTATTAGGTGCTTTAGGTGCATTGTTTAATGTTAAACGAGTTAATGTAACGGAACAAGAAATAATTTTAAATAAGAAATAATCATTTAGCAGGTGTCTTATATTTTAGAGCTTTTATGTGCTATAAGATGCCTGCTTAAGGTTGTTTTAGTGATATATTTAAGAGAGGATTTTTGAAATGAAATTAAATGAAGAATCTTTAGCGTTAAAAGAACAATGGGAAAATTTAAATGTAGAGCTTCCAAAATTTGATAGAAAAAAAGTAAGAGAATATACAAAATCTAATGCAGGTTGGCTTCATTTTGGGCCTGGAAATATTTTCCGTGCATTTATTGCTTCACTTCAACAAAATTTATTAAATGAAGGAAAAGTAAACTATGGTATTGTTACTGTAGCTCCAAATAGTAGTGAAATTATTGATAAAATTTATCATCCACATGATGATTTAAGTTTATTGGTAACGATGAATCCCGACCAAAGTAAAGATAAAAAAATTATAGCAAGTATTGTAGAAAGCCTTAGCTTTAATAGAGAAAATACAGCCGATTGGCAACGTTTAGAAGAAATTGTTACAAATAAAAGTTTACAGATTATAAGTTTTACTATTACAGAAAAAGGTTATAAATTACATGATATTGAAGGCAATTTTACAGCTATAGTTAGCGAAGACTTGGAAAATATTCCTGAAAAAGCTAAGTCGTTTATGGCTAAATTGACTGCATTGCTTTATAAGAGATATTTGATGGGAAAATTTCCTGTAACGCTTTTAAGTTTAGATAATTGTTCACATAATGGGCTAGTTTTACAAAAATCAGTTGTAACTATAGCTAAAGAATGGCAAGAAAAAAATCTAGTAGAAAATGGTTTTGTAGATTATGTAGAACAGAAAATTTCTTATCCATGCACAATGATTGATAAAATTACACCTAGACCGGCAACAAATATTCAAGAAGAATTATCTAAAGAAGGATTTACTGATATGGAATTTGTAAAAAGTTCTCGTGGTGGACAGTATGCTCCTTTTGTCAATGCAGAAAAATGCGAATATCTAGTTGTTGAAGATGTGTTTGTAAATGGCAGACCACCTCTTGAAGATGTTGGTGTTATTTTTACAGATAGAGAAACAGTAGATAAAGTAGAACGCATGAAGGTTTGTACTTGTTTAAATCCACTTCATACAGCTTTAGCAGTTTATGGTTGCCTTATGGGATATACACTTATTGCTGATGAGATGCAAAATCCACTTTTGAAAAAGTTTGTAGAAAAAATTGGCTATGATGAAGGTATGAAAGTTGTAACTGACCCAGGTGTATTATCGCCCAAAACTTTTCTTAGTGAGTGCTTAAATATTCGTTTCCCTAATCCTGCGATTCCAGATACACCACAACGTATAGCTTGTGACACTTCACAAAAAGTGGGTATTCGTTTTGGCGAAACTATTAAAGAGTATGTAAAATCAAAAGAGTTAAATGCAACTGAACTAAAATATATTCCTCTTGCTATAGCTGGTTGGTGTCGTTATCTTTTAGGTATAGACGATAAAGGAAATACATTTGAAGTAAGTCCGGATCCATTATTAAGTAAATTGCAAGAAAGTATTCAAGATATATCTTTAGGTAGTGAATTTAATGCACATGAAAAATTAGAAACTATTTTAAGCGATAGCAGTATTTTTGGTGTTAACTTATATGATGCTGGTATTGGTGAAAAGATAGAAGCGTATTTTAAAGAATTATCGTCAGGTATAGGTGCAGTAGAGGCTACTTTACGCAAATATTTATGATAAATATAAATTTTATGTTAGAAAGGGTGTATATTTATGAAAGAAATTTGCTTATCTTCACAAACTGGATTATCTACAGGAGAAATGACTAGTGCGATTGATTCGCTTTTAGCTCAGTATGTAGATTTGAAGAAGATATTAATTATTCCACCGGATTATACAAGATGTTTTTCTATGGCAGGTGATATTACACAAGTTATCTATAATAAATTAAAAGATAAAGTACAAATAGATATTATGCCAGCTGTGGGAACTCATGTAATGGTAAGTGATGAAGAACGTAAATTGATGTTTGGTGATATTCCCAAAAAATTGTTTTTACATCATAAATGGCAGACTGATACTGTAAATATTGGAAGTGTACCTAGTGAATTTGTAAGTGAAATTTCAAATGGATTATTTACAGATGCTATTGATGTAGAAGTGAATAAAAAGTTTTGGGAAGATGATTACGATTTAATTTTATCTGTTGGACAGGTTGTACCTCATGAAGTTGTAGGTATGGCAAATTATAGTAAAAATATTTTTGTTGGTATAGGTGGTCGCCAAATGATTAATAAAAGTCATATGTTAAGTGCAATTTGTGGCATTGAGCAGGCCTTAGGTGTTGACCATGCACCAGCAAGACAGGTTTTTGACTATGCACAAGAACATTATTTAAAAGATAAACCGCTTGTATATATTTTGACCGTTACGACAAATACAAAAGATAGTATTAATTTAAATGGTTTGTATATCGGCAATACAAGAGATGTATTTGAACAAGCGGTGGCAAAATCTCAAGAATTAAATATAACTTATTTAGAAAAGCCAGCTAAAAAAGTTGTAGCTTATTTAGACCCTATGGAATTAAAAACTACTTGGGTAGGTAATAAAGGTGTATATCGTTCACGCATGGCTATAGCTGATGGTGGAGAATTGCTTCTTTTAGCACCAGGTGTGCATAATTTTGGCGAAAATGAAGAGGTTGATATTGCAATTAGAAAATATGGTTATGCAGGTAGAGATAATATTTTAAAATTGTACAATGAAAATAAATTCCCTAATCAATTAATGGTACCAGCTCATTTAATTCAAGGTTCATCAGATGGTCGTTTTTCTATTACGTATGCTGTTGACCCTAATTTAATGACTAAAGAAGAAATTGAAGGTGTTGGCTTTAATTATATGGATATTAAAGAAGCACTAAAAATTTATGATCCAGATAAATTGCAAGATGGTTGGCAGACTATGCCAGATGGTGAAGAAATATACTTTATTAGAACTCCTGCAACAGGCCTTTGGAAGGTAGGAAAGTAGTTTTTTTATTTATCTTTTTGTGTATTAAGACAGGAATATAAGATACGAAATAGGTATAATTTCTTAAAATTCCTGTTTTTAAACATGGAGAGTGTCAAAAGAAAGAGGCACATTATGGAACATTTATTGCCAGTATTATGGGTTATTTTAGCTATTGCAATGCTATTATTTTTAACTGTTAAAATAAAGTTAAATAGTATGATAGCTTTATTGTTAGTAGCGGTCTTTGTGGCATTTATGGAAGGTATGGCACCTGAAGTTTTAGTTACAACTATTACAAAAGGTGCAGGTAGTACCTTAGGTGGTGTAGGGCTGATTGTTGTATTAGGTGCAGCGATTGGACAGTTGATGACAGATTGTGGTGCTTCTAAAAAAGTTGCAGATACAATTGTTAAAAAATGTGGGATTAGATTTTTAAAATGGGGTTTACTCGTCATTGGCACTATCTTTGGTATTGCAATGTTCTTTGAGGTTGCATTTATGATTTTAGTTCCACTTGTAATAAGTATTGCTCGTGAAGCTAAAATTTCTTATATGCGTTTGATTATTCCTGCCATTGCAGCAGCAGCACAGGCTCATAGTTTATTTCCACCACAACCTGGTCCAGTAGCACTTGTAAATGCTTATGGAGCAGATGCTGGTTCGGTATATTTATTAGGTTTAGTTACACTTATTCCATCTATTATAGCAGCAGGTATTATTTTGCCTAAGTTTTTAAAAGAAGTAGATGATTATGAACTTCCTCCGCTAGGTGAAGTAAAAACAATAGATAATGCTCAATGTAAAGTGCCGGGTTTTGGCATAAGTTTGTTAATTCCGCTTTTACCAGCTGTTTTTATGATTTCACATACACTTACAGCTATGTTTTTGCCAGAAGATGATATGATTGTAAGGATGTTTGCTTTTTTAGGAAGTCCTACAGTAAGTTTATTAATTGCTGTGTTATTAGCTATGTATGTATTTGGCACAAGAGCTGGTAGAACTATTGCACAATCATCTGAGTCTATCGTAACAGCAATTAAAGGTATTTCTACAGTTGTATTAGTTATTGGTGCAGGCGGTGTATTTAAGCAAGTAATTGTAGACGCTGGTGTAGGTGGTCATATTGCAGCAGCTGTTACAGGGTTTTCAATTTCTCCATTAATTTTAGCATGGCTTATAACTGTTATAATTCGTTGGGCAACAGGTCAAGGTGCAGTATCTGCTATTACAGCAGCAGGTATTGTAGGACCATTAGTTCCAGTGTTTAATATTGACCCTACATTAATGATGTTAGCTACAGCAGCTGGAAGCAATACTATCACTATGCCTAATGATGCAGCTTTTTGGTTATTTAAAGAAACTTTTAAATTAAATATGGCTCAAACTTTTAAAACTTGGGGTTTATTAGAATTGATTAACTCTGTTGTTGGCTTGTTGATTGTGCTGATTTTATCCTTGTTTATTGGTTAAAATTATTAGTTTTACGCTCTTAGAGAAATATGATAAGATAATTATAGTTTAATTTATTTTTGAGGAATTGAGTGAATAAAGTTGAGTATGTCATTGGTAAATATAACTATAAATAAAATCTTAAATATGATTAAGACGGAAAACTTACAGCCAAATGATAAGTTGCCAACAGTTGAAGATTTAGCCGTTAAATTTAGTGTGGGTAGAAGTACAATTAGGGAAGCTTTAAAGGTTTTATCTGCACAAAATATTATAGTGGTAAGGCAAGGTTCTGGTTCATTTATTTCAGAAAAGCAAGGTATAACTCAAGACCCATTAGGATTAGAGTATATAAGTGATGATATCAATGTAATTTTTGATATGGTAACACTTAGATTAATTTTTGAACCAGAGATGGCAGCCATGGCAGCACAATTTGCTACCAGAAAAGATATTCAAGCTATTAAAAATGCTTGTTGTGAAGTAGAGCAGTTGATTAAAGCTGGCAAGGATTATCATGAAGAAGATGCAAAATTTCATGCAGCTATAGCAAAAGCTAGTGGAAATGGTGTAATCCATAAAATCATACAGGTAATTCATTCATCGATAAAGAAAAATATTTTTATGACAGATAATGGATTGTGCAAAGATACAGTAGTTTTTCATCGTAGAGTAGCTGATAGTATTGAAAATGGTGATATAAGCGGTGCAAAATATGCTATGATACATCATTTAGATGTACAAAGACAATTTTTGATTGATAACTATAGATATAAATTGAATAAAAATATTTAAGTTAAAAGCCTTAGTTATTTAAAAGATAAATTAAATAATTAAGGCTTTTTTTGTATATGTATATATAGAATGACATATCATTTTTTTTATAATTATACAAACAATTTTAAGATATAAACTTTGAGTATTTATATTGACTATGAATTCATATATGTATATAATGCGATTATACAAATGGAGGTGTATTGGATTGAAAAGTTTATTGGCATTATGTGCAGTTATTTCTTTAGTGGCAGGTATTGCATTTTTTGCAATTACAAGAGTTCCTTTAATGTTTGTTATGCCATTTGTAGTTAATTTCTCTTTTGTTGGTATTGGTGCTATTGCCTACAAAATCATGGTTAGAGAAGAAGCTATTGAAAACGAAGAAGACAAAGAATTTAATGCTTACAAAGGTGCACATAGCTTATAATTAGTTATGTGTATTTTTTGTTTGTCGCATTAGAAAATATATTTATGGAGTGAAATTAATGAAATTAGCTTTAGTTTTTATCTTTTATATATCTCTTCTTGCAGGAATAACTTTTTTTGCAGTTACTGGTGATATGATGTTGTTTTTCCTGCCATTTGTTATCAATTACATTGGTGTTAGTTTGGTGGCTATACCAACTAAGTTGTTTATTGATACAGATGATGAGGAAAAAGAGGATTTTTCAGCTTACAAGAATGCACATAGCTTATAATTAGTTATGTGCATTCTTTTTGTTTTGAAATTGTATTTTGTATTCTTATGTTTTGCAATAAAAAAAGTTCTGAAAACTATTGTAATTTTGTCAGATTAGGTGTATTATTATAAGCAATAAATTATAAGTAAAATTAATAACTTAATAAATAAAATTAAGATGGATATAGGGGTGTATAGTATGTCTTTTTTTGAAGCAGGAACTAAGTATTTGAATATAATAAAGAGCTATAGTGAACTATCTGAATCTGATAAAATTGAAGCTAATCATTTATTGTTAGCGTATGAAGAGTTGATGAAACAAGATGCAGATAGATTATCTAAAGCGGAATTACCACTTTTATTAGATTTTACACAATCTGGTCAAGCTATACTGTTAAAAGATATTGCTCTTGCTGATAAGATTTTCCGCAGAACGATTGACTTAACCGGTGGCGATAAAAAAGTGATGTTTAATTATAGCGAGTTTTTAAATATTCACGGTTGGGATTTGGAATCTTTACAGCTTAAAATTTACATTCAAGAAAAAGATTTAAAAAATGCTGTAAGATTTATAAATGGACTAGATACCTTTGAAGGCGATGAGCAAATTAATTTATCTCGTGAACCTAGTGCTTTGGTAGCATTTGCAAAAGGCGAGGAAGTATCTGCTTTTAGCTATATTGGAAAACGTTATCTTGAGTATTTAAAACACAATCTATACGGTAAATCCACAAAGCATAAAGATACTTTGCAGTGGCTTGATGAAAAGATGAGATTGTACATTCCGTGCATATCTGAAAAGGATTTAGTGGTATTGCATCAATTCACTTTAAAAGGCTGGGCTAAATATGTAGACCACCATGATATTATCTTTAAACTGTATGAAAAGAACTTTGAATTAGAACCAGAGAGCGATTTTCTCCAAAATGAATTTTGCCAGTTATTATCTCATCGTAAAATGCACGATATTTTATACAATGAATACAACGGCTAAGATTAATTAAAAACTTAATACAAATAAATAAGGTTCTATAATAAATGTTGGGGTTTGAGAAAATTCTCAGGCTCTAACATT
>Cebus_capucinus_imitator_PRJNA485217_SSR118__coassemble_425_pt1 | contig 16096 bp, 14 predicted proteins | sample Cebus_capucinus_imitator_PRJNA485217_SSR118__metabat2_high_PE_012 | metagenome-assembled genome bin Cebus_capucinus_imitator_PRJNA485217_SSR118 | reverse complement strand
GAATGACAGCTTTTCTAATTTTTTTCATAAAAGTAAATCCTCCTAAAAAATATATGATTAAGATAATATATTTGCGATAAAATTAAAAATTATATTTTTTATTATAACATAAATCTTGATATATTAATCTCAAATTCTCTATTGCAATTCATGCGATAATTTTTTATTCAATAGCGAAGTTGCAACTGTAGCAAGAATTTTTGCTAAATAGCCTAGAGCTTTTTCATCAAAATCAAAATAGCTATCGTGATGACCTGCCGATAAATTTGCTCCTACCATTATATAAGAAGCATATCCGCCATTTTTTTGCACTCTTTCCATAAAGTAGGAAAAGTCTTCACTTGCTCCAAAATCACATTCGCCAATAATTTCCGTAAAAATATTCAATGATTTTGCTTTTTCATAGATAAAATTTGCTAGTTGCAAGGAATTATTTCCACCTGCTGCACCGCCCATTTTAGTTATGTCCAACTTAACATCATACATCATAGCAGATGATTTTAAAATGCGAATGGATTCTCTTTCCATATACTCATTTATTTCACTTGTAGCCCCACGAGTTTCATATTGAATAATCGCTTTATCCGGTATTACATTTCTTCCACTGCCTGCTTTAAATGTGCCTACATTGATTCTGCTACTTCCTGCACTATGGCGAGCAATAGCGTGCAAATTAAGCGTTGCTGTAGCTGCGGCTAAAAGTGCATTTTTACCCTGTTCAGGTGCTGCTCCTGCATGAGCTGGTACGCCTTCAAATTTAGCATCGTACTTACTTGTAGCCAAAAATCCTTTTACATTGCAAGCTATAGTGCCTGTAGTTTTCATTTTAAAGCCAAAATGAGCTCCTAACATATAGTTCACATCATCTACAATGCCACTTTCCACCATAGCTCTAGCACCACGCACACCTTCTTCAGCAGGCTGAAAAATCAATTTTACAGTTCCTGATAACTCATCTTTTAATTTAGCTAAAATCTCGGCAATGGCTAAACCTACAGCTGTATGCCCGTCATGACCGCAAGCGTGCATATTATTTTTATTTGCGGAAGAAAATCCCAGCTTGCAAGGATAATGACTTTTTTCGTCACTTTCCAAAACCTCGTTACAATCCATATCAAAACGCAAAGCTACAGTTGGGCCTTCCTCAGAAAATTTCAAGATACCTACTACTCCTGTAAGACCGCCCTGCATTTTTTCTACCCAATATTTATCTGCTCCTTGATTTAAAGCTCTTATTTCTTGCTGTTTTAAAACTTCACTATCAGGAACTCCCATTATATATTCGCTATGCACAACTTCTGTTCCTGTTTTTACAGTATAGCCTAAATTTATAAGTTTAGTAGCTACTATAGAGGCTGTGCGAAATTCTGTCCAACCCGTTTCGGGGTAATGGTGAATATCTCGTCTATAAGCTACTATCTCAGCTTGCATCTCATCTACCATTTGCATGATTTTTGTATCTAATTGCATATTGCCACCTCGATAAATTTAACTCAAAGCTAAAAAGAGAGTACTGCCTGCGACAATACTCTCCTAATTTTAAAAATATATTTATAGCGAAATTACTTCTGCTAGATGTTTTAAATCCTCTGGATAATCTTTTTTATTGGAAACAACATCGCTTAAGGTAGTACTTACAATTTTTCCTTTTTGCATACCAAATACAATGCCGTATAAGCCAGCAATAGCAGCAAGTGCAGCTTGTTCACCCAATACGCTTGCAAATACGCGGTCGTTTGCAGTTGGTGAACCACCTCGTTGTACTAAGCCCAAAACAGTAAGTCTTGTAGATACGCCTGTAACTTCTTGCATATTTTTAGCTAATTTACGTAAATCTGCCACGCCTTCAGAAGCTAAGATTACCAAATAACTCTTTCCGCCTTCGTGAAGTTCTTTTGCTTTAGCGATGATTTTTTCTTCATCGTACTCATCTTCAGGAACGATAACCATATTTCCACCGCCGGCAACTGCTGAATATGTAGCTAACCAACCGTATTTATTGCCCATCACTTCTAATATGAAAATGCGGTGATGTGCTGCTGCTGTATCTCTTATTTCATTGATTGCTTTCAAAATAGTATTTGCTGCTGTATCACAGCCAATAGCATAATCTGTTCCCCAGATATCATTTTCAATGGTAGCAGGAATGCCGATTACAGAAAAACCTGTTTCTCTGCCAAATTCTTCAGCACCTCTCATACTGCCATCGCCACCGATTACGATGAGTGCATCGATATTGTGTGCAACGAGATTATCATATGCTTGTTTGCGTCCTTCTTCAGTCATAAAACGCTTGCAAAAGCTTGTGCCTAAAAAAGTTCCACCACGCTGAATTGTATCTGCAACGGATATGGAATCCATTTCTACAATTTTATTGTCCACTAAACCGCGGTAGCCATCGTATACGCCCCATACTTTTACATTATTTGCTAATGCTGTACGAACAACTGCTCTAATCGCAGCATTCATGCCTGGTGCATCTGTTCCACTTGTCAATACAGCAATACTTTCTACTAACATCTATAAAACCCTCCAAAATCAAAATATAAGCTTCATAATCCTCATTAGACAATAAGTTATATAAGTTTATTTATTACAGCGTATAAATCGCCTAATCTTTATTTCGCTAAATGCAGTGCAAAATCCTTGTTGAAAATCCATAAATCTTGACAACTATGCTATTTAAATGATAAATTTTATCTTAGAGGTTGTGTAACTGACGGAAGTGGAATTAACCACATGAAGCACAACTAAAAAACCGCCGACCGTCTGGGCAAAATAATACAATAAGGACAAGATAATTTATTTATCAACAGGAGGAACTAAAATGAACTCTATGGAATTAAAGTATGGTTGCAACCCTAACCAAAAACCTGCTCGTGTGTATATGAAAGACGGACAGGATTTACCTTTTACTGTATTAAATGGTCGTCCAGGCTATATCAATCTCTTAGACGCTTTTAACAGTTGGCAATTAGTTAACGAACTTCGCCAAGCAACAGGTCTACCTAGTGCCGCTTCTTTTAAACACGTAAGCCCTGCTGGCGTTGGTGTCGCTGTACCACTTTCCGATACACTCAAAAAAATGTACTTTGTTGAAGGCGTTGAATTAACTCCTATGTCTACAGCTTACATTCGTGCTAGAGGTGCTGACCGCATGTCCTCTTACGGCGATTTTGCAGCATTATCCGATGAATGTGACGCTGCTACTGCAAGATTTTTAGCTCGTGAAGTATCTGACGGTGTAATCGCTCCTTCTTACAGCAAAGAAGCTCTTGAAATCTTAAAGACAAAACGCAAAGGAACATATCTCGTACTTCAGATAAATCCTGATTATAAAGCACCAGAATTAGAAATAAAAGAAGTATTCGGTATCAGCTTTGAACAAAAACGCAATGATATCAAAATCACAGAAGAATTGTTTAACAATATTCCAACTAAAAATAAAAACATCACAGCATCTGCAAAACGCGATTTATTAATCTCTTTGATTACACTTAAATACACTCAATCAAATTCTGTATGCTACGCTAAAGACGGACAAGCTATCGGTATCGGTGCAGGTCAACAGTCCCGCGTACACTGTACTCGCCTTGCAGGCAATAAGGCAGATATTTGGCACCTTCGCCAAGCTCCACAGGTGTTAAATCTCCCATTCAAAGAAGATGTTCGCCGTCCTGACCGCGACAATGCCATTGATGTTTACATCTCTGATGAATATATGGATTTACTCGGCGGTGATGATTGGAAACGCGTATTCACTGAAAAACCACCTATATTTACAAAAGAAGAAAAACAAGCTTGGCTCGCTAAAGTAAAAGGCGTAGCTTTAGGCTCTGATGCCTTCTTCCCATTTGGCGACAATATCGAACGTGCTCATAAATCAGGTGTAGAATTCGTAGCCCAAAGCGGTGGATCTATTCGCGACGATAATGTCATCGAAACTTGCGATAAATACAATATGGCAATGGCATTTGTAGGAATTCGCTTATTCCACCATTAATATAAATAATATTTAAAACGCAATAAGGTCATTAATGATTGATGCTTAAAACGAGCATTTTCAATCATTAATGACCTTATTTTATTTATAGTTAAAATAGTTGCACCCAGTCTATTATTAAAATTTATTTAAAAAATTTATATGAATCTCTGATGATTACCAATTCATTTAAAGTAACGCCTAACGCTCTAGCTATAGACGCTATCACAAAAAAAGTAGGTTGTCTTTTATCGTTTTCAATAAAACTTATCATAGCCGTGCTTATCCCAGCTTTTTTAGCTAATTGTTTTTGGGTCATTCTAATTTCTCTTCTTTTTTCTGCAATTGCATACTTTATTACCACAGGTGCCTCCGCCTTTCATCTTTCGTTTGCATAAATCTATTTTATATATATTTTCTAAATATTACTACATTAGTAAAACTATTATAACTATATTTAATAGTATATCATAACTTCTTAAACTATGGTTATTTTTGTAAAAAAAATAAAAAAATTAATGGCTCTAAAATAAATAATACTTATAGTTTTAGAGCCATTATCTTTTTAAACGATTGGATTTCGCTCTGGCGTACCTGCTTTTCGTGGATATACAGCCGGTGTTTTTTTCGTCTTTTTGATGTAAACTACAGCTCGCTTATCCTCAATTTCCGGAAGTTTTACTGCCATAGCCTCAGTCAACGTTCCGCCTAAAGTTTTAAAAGCCTTACAAGCTTCATCGATTTCTTCTTCGTATTGGCGACCTTTTAAAGCGATAAAAGTACCGCCTAATTTTACAAAAGGCAAGCAGTATTCGCAGATTATCGGCAATCTAGCCACAGCTCTAGCAGAAGCTAAATCAAATTTTTCTCGATATATTTTATTTCTTGCAGCTTCTTCACTTCTAGCATGAATCACTGTAACATCTTTTAAGCCCAATTCATCTACTACTAACTGCAAAAATTTTACTCTCTTATTTAAGGAATCGAGAAGTGTCAAATTGAGCGTTGGGCAAAAAATCTTGAGCGGAAGCCCCGGAAAGCCTGCCCCTGTGCCAACGTCAATCAAACTAATATCGCCTTTGAATAATTCTTTTTTGTAACAGCTAAGCGAATCTACGATATGTTTTATCGCTACGTCCTTAGGCTCTGTAATCGCTGTCAGATTGATTTTTTCATTCCATTCGACTAATAACTCATAATAGCGATTAAAAGCTCTCAGTTGCTCTTTAGTTAGCTCTAAACCGTATTCTTTGATTGCACTATTGAGTGCTTCTGTAAAATTCACTCTTTGCCCTCCTGTCTGCGATACTGTTCCAAATAGACTAAAAGCACCGATATATCAGCCGGTGATACACCTGATATACGACTTGCTTGCCCGATAGAAAGCGGTCTTATCTGCGTTAATTTTTCCTTAGCTTCATCACGCAAGCTCAAAACTGCATAGTAATCGATATCTTCCGGCAATATTTTTTCTTCTAATTTGCTCATGCGTTCTACTTGTTCTAACTGTTTTTTGATATAGCCTTCATAGACAAGGGAAATCTCCACTTGTTTTTTTACATCTTCGCTAAGTTCTGGCAGGTCGATTATCTTAGCTAAATCATCGTAAGTTACATCTTTTCGCTTTAATAAATCCGCACCTGTTATCGTGTTTCTGATAGCACCTAAATTAAATTCTGCCATTTTAGCTAATGTTTCTTTATTTGGATGAATCTTAATTTCGCTAAGTAGTTCAATCGCATTTTTGATATCATCACGTCGTTTGCTAAAGCGAGCATATCGTTCATCTGACACTAAACCAACTTGACGACCTTTTTCTGTGAGACGTAAATCTGCATTATCTTGGCGAAGCAACAAACGATATTCTGCACGAGAAGTCATCACTCGGTAAGGCTCTTGTGTTCCCTTTGTAACTAAATCATCGATTAGAACACCGATATACGCATCAGAGCGTTTTAAAATCAATGGTTCTTTGCCCTGAATTTTAAGTGCTGCATTTATCCCTGCAATAATCCCCTGTGCTGCTGCTTCTTCATATCCAGAAGTTCCATTTGTCTGACCTGCACAGAATAATCCGCTGATTTTTTTTAGCTCTAAAGAAGGTTTTAACTGAAGTGGATTTACACAATCGTATTCGATAGCATACCCTGGACGCATGATTTTTACATTCTCCATGCCTGCAATTGTACGCAAAAAGTCTAGCTGTACATCAATAGGCATACTCGTTGACATACCCTGTACATACATCTCTTGCGTATCTAACCCTTCCGGTTCAATAAAGAGCTGATGGCGTTCTTTATCTGGAAAACGCACTATTTTAGTTTCAATAGACGGGCAATATCTAGGACCTACGCCTTTGATGATACCGTTTGCCATCGGTGCTCTCTCAATATTATCTTGAATGATTTTATGCGTTCTTTCGTTTGTATAAGTGAGCCAACAAGGCACTTGTTCACGAGTTTTTACATCGCTCATAAAGGAAAAATTATGCACCTGTTCGTCTCCAGGTTGAATAATCATCTTGGAAAAATCTAAAGAACGACGGTCTACACGTGCCGGAGTTCCTGTTTTAAAACGCATCAATTCTACGCCGGCTTTTTTTAGGCACTCAGATAATTTAATAGCCGCTCTTTGTCCATTAGGCCCTCCATCATAAGTATTTTCACCGATGATGATTCGACCTTTTAAATACGTTCCAGAAGCTAATACGATAGCCTTACAAGTGTATACTTCGCCTGTTTCCACAACAACACCGCTTACAGCATCATCTTCAAATAAAATCTCATCGATTAACAGCTGTTTAACATCGAGATTTTCTTGTGTTTCACAAACTTCTTTCATCGTATTTTGGTACAGTTTTTTATCTGCTTGAGCCCTTAAAGCCTGTACAGCAGGCCCTTTGCCTGTATTTAACATTCGATATTGAATACAGGTTTTATCGGCATTTACACCCATCTCACCGCCTAAAGCATCGATTTCACGCACTAAATGACCCTTAGCTGGCCCTCCAACTGACGGATTGCATGGCATCATTGCAATATTATCCATATTAAGTGTAGTCAAAAGTGTATTAAGACCCATGCGTGCACCTGCAAGTGCAGCTTCTACACCTGCATGGCCTGCACCGATGACGATTATGTCATAATTTCCTGCAATAAACAAAATAAACGCTCCCTTCGCTTAGATTATTTTCCAATACAAAATTGACTAAATATCTGGTCAATTATATCTTCGTCTACAGTATCGCCTGTGATTTCTCCTAGTTTTTCCCACGCAGAGCGAATATCTATGACGATAAAGTCCTCTGCCATTTGCATATCAATCGTATTTAAACACTCATCTAAATAGCGTTTAGCCTCTTTTAAAGCGTTAGCTTGTCTTACATTGCTGACAAACGAGGCTTCTTTTTGCTGTAAAGTTCCAGCATATACGTGATTTACTATCTCCTCTTCTAATTCTTTTAGCCCATCTTTTTTCACTGTAGAAATATAAATATATTTAAATTTACCAGCTAAACGAGATTTCAATTTTTCTACATCCATTTTTACTGATAAATCATTTTTCGTCAATAAGATTAAGCCTTCTTTACCCTTTAAAAGCTCGATGATTTCTTCATCTTCACTCGACAATTTGCGGGAAATATCAAACAAAGCTAAGATTAAATCTGCTTTTTGCATATAAGCTACCGATTTTTCCACGCCGATTTGCTCTACTTTATCATCAGTTTCTCTAATCCCTGCTGTATCGACAATCTTCAGTGGCACTCCGCCAATATTGGCATACTCTTCTAAACTATCGCGAGTTGTTCCCGGAATATCCGTTACAATAGCTCTCTCCTCACGTAAAAGGGCATTTAACAAGCTAGATTTACCTACATTGGGCTTACCTACAATAGCCGTAACTAGACCATCACGCAAAATTCTACCTGTGTGAAAAGTGCTTATCATCTCGTCTAATCGCTGTCTTATCGCTACAACTTTTTCTCTAGCCTCATCTTTAGCTACGTCTTCGATATCATCTTCGGGAAAATCAATAGAGGCCTCTAAATGAGCTATTATCGACAAAATATCATGTCGCATCTCTTTGATTTCCGCAGAAAAATTGCCCTGTAAATGACCTGCTGCCATGCGAAGTGAAGCATCACTTCTAGCTTTTATCACATCCATAACTGATTGGGCTTGCGATAGGTCAATTCTGCCATTTAAAAAGGCTCTTTTTGTAAATTCTCCAGGTTCAGCAAGTCTTGCACCATTTTTTAAAGCTAACTCTAAAATGCGACGAACAACTAAAGAACCGCCATGACTTTGAATTTCCACCACATGTTCCTTTGTGTAGGAATTCGGTGCCCACATCGGTATTAAAAGAGCCTCATCAATGATATTTCCATTATTATCGACGATTTTTCCATACACAGCTTTATGCGATACAAAATCCTCAACATTGCTTTTACAATTTAACTTAAATGGTTTAAAAAGTTTACCAGCTACAGCTCCTGCACCTTCGCCACTCATGCGTACTATCCCAATACCACCTTCTCCAGGAGGAGTGGAAACAGCCACAATAGTATCATTATCTCCAAGAATGTTCATCAAAATCCCTCCAAACAAATTCCCAATCAGAAATAAAAGGACTGCTCCAAATAGAAAAATAAATTGGAAACAGCCCTTTCACAGCTTATCAAAATCTTATTATTTAGTTAACAAATCTTCATTTTTGTTGTGTTTTACATCTACCACAATCTTGCGATGTGGCTCTACGCCATCGCTGTAAGTGATGATATCAGCATAATTTTGCAATGCCATATGAATGATTTTGCGTTCGTGGCGATTCATAGGTTCAAGTACAATCTTAGTTCTGTACTTGCGAGCTTTCATCGCTAAACGCTGTGCTAACTGACATAAAGTTTCTTCGCGACGGGAACGGTAATTTTCCACATCTAAGACAATTTTCACTCTTGAGCCAATGGCATTTTTATTTGCTACCATATTCGTCAAATACTGTAACGAATCAAGTGTTTGCCCATGCTTGCCGATAAGCACACCCAAATTATCGCCAATTAGATTAAATTTATAATTTATTTCTTCTTTAACACATTCAATAGTTACCTCTTTATGCATTGAGCTAAAGATTGTATGTAAAAATTCCTGTGCTTTTTCAAGTGGTGTAAGCTCTTTTTCAGTAGCTTTAATCTTCGCTAACTTAGCACCAAAAATCCCAAATAAACCTTTTGAAGGCTCTTCTAAAACCTCAAAATCCACGCGTTCTTGTGGTAAATTTAACTGTTCTAATGCAATTTGTTTTGCTTGAGCAATATCTTTACCTGTTACTTCAATGACTCTTGCCATAAATTACTACCCCTTTTTGATGGATTTATCTCCATGACGATACATCCACCATTGCTGTAATATCTGCATAATATTATTGACAATCCAGTATATTACAAGTCCGGCAGCAAAATTCAAACTGATATAACCGATGAATAAAGGCATTACAACAGACATGACTTTCATCTGCATTTGTGCTTGAGCTGAACCTGAAGCAGCTGTTGACTGTTTTTGTAATACAAAAGTACTAACTGCAGATAAAATAGGCAAAATATACATAGGATCTGGTTGAGATAAATTAGCTATCCACAAAAATGTTGGATCTCCGCCATAATCAATACTTTGAAGTGCATAAAACATCGCCATTAAAAATGGCATCTGTGCTAAAAGAGGTAAACAACCTGCTACAGGATTTACCCCAGCAGTTTTATAAAGCTGACCCATTTCTTGCTGTAAACGCTTAGGGTCTCCTTTGTATTTATCTTGCAATTTTTTAAGCTGCGGCTGCAATTCTTGCATCGCACGCATAGATTTAACCTGTTTTACAGTTAGAGGATAAAATATCATCTTGATGATGATAGTCAATACGATGATTGCTACACCATAAGATTCGATTCCGACAACGCTCAATATATCATGGAAAAAGCCTAAGATAAATTCCATGATATAGATAATCGGATCAAAAATAGAAGAAATAAAACTCAACTCATCACATCCTAATTAGCTAATTTATATAAAAATACTTATCACAATTCAAGTTTAAAAATCTATTCTACAGGGTCATATCCGCCCTTGTGGAAAGGATGGCAACGTAAAATTCGCTTTAAAGCCAGCCAACCACCGCGGAATGCTCCATACTTTTCTACAGCGATTAAAGCATACTCAGAACAAGTCGGTATGTAGCGACAACTGGGAGGTTTTAAAGGAGATATAAAATTACGATAAAACAAAATCAATAATATAAATATTTTCCTAATCACGCTTAAACCTCATTTTTTAAAATACCAGCACGTCGACATAAAGAATAAAAAGATTTCTCCAAGGCCGTAGAGTTAGTATCTACAGCCATAGCTCTACCAACTAAAAGCACGCAGTAATCATCGCTAAGTTCATGGCGATGAAGTCTGTACACTTCCCTAAGTAGCCTTTTTACTCGATTTCGTGTAACAGCATTGCCAAGCTTTTTCCCGGCAGCAAAAGCCACACGATAAGAAGGATGAAATACCTTACAAAAATAAATGACCATATGTTTATTTGCTAGTGAACGGCCATTTCGATAAATCTTTTGAAAATCACTATTTCGTTTTACAACAATCTTTTTCGGCAAATTATACTTCATAGTATCCACATATCCACCTAAGTATTTGCTAATAGTTTTCCATATAGCGATAGTGTGTATAGACCACTATCGCTACTTATGACAAAAGGAAAAAGAGGCCACCGTAGTGACCTATTATTATGCGGATAACTTATGTCTTCCTCTAGCACGTCTTCTTTTTAAAACAAGGCGACCACCTTTAGTTTTCATACGTTGACGGAAACCATGAGTTTTCTTTTTCCAATGAGTATTTGGCTGGAATGTCTGTTTCAATGTTCACACCTCCTTAAAAAACACCATAATAGTTCAAATTATAGCTACTAGAATTATAGACTACTGCACTTTACGTGTCAACAGATTTCAAAATACTTATTGATTACTTATCACCATTTTGATAAGATAAATATAAACTTATCCACAGGTTTCATCTACCTGTGGATATATTAATTAGTCTCAAAATAAAAAAATAATCACCAAAACTAAAGAAAGGATACTCTTCATGACAGACCTTCAAATGCAGGCCACATGGGATCAAATTTTAAGCAATCTACGCCAATCACTATCTGATAAAGTTTGCACGCGATGGCTAAATCCATTAAAACCCATCAAGTTTACAGATGATGTGCTAGAACTTATTGCACCTAACGATTTTACTAAAAATGAAATCAACCGGCGATATATTCCTTTTATCGAAGATTCTTGTGCAGAGATAACACAAACACAACCTCAAATAATCATCAACATAGAAAATACTGCAAATATAAAAGACGAAACATACGAAGAAGAACTAAAAAAACAACAAATAGAGCAGATAAAGCAAAATAAACAGCCAAAAAAACGCAACAGAAATAAAAAAAAGGCTGAAAACTTAAACATCGAACAGCCAAATTTAATCGAGGCAAATCAAAATTACGGAGAAGCACCTGCTCCTATTCCTATAACACCTGGGGATAACTCCACTTTAAATCCAAAGTACACCTTTGACACCTTTGTCATCGGCGAATCAAATAGCTTTGCTCACGCAGCAGCACTAGCCATTGCCGAAGACCCGGGTAAAAACTACAATCCATTTTTCATGTACGGTGGAGTAGGTCTTGGTAAAACTCACTTGATGCACGCTATCGGTCATAAAGTACTACAAAAAAATCCTAGCAAACGAGTATTGTATATCTCTAGCGAAAAATTTATCATCGAATTTATAAATTCACTTCGCGACAGCAAGCAAGAAGCATTTCGTCAAAAATATCGAAATATCGATGTACTACTTGTGGACGATGTACAATTTTTAGCTAAAAAAGAGCGAATCCAAGAAGAATTTTTCCACACCTTTAACACGCTAAAAGATGCTAACAAGCAAATTATCTTGTGCAGTGATAGACCGCCTAAAGAAATTGAAAAACTGCAAGACCGTCTTTGCTCTCGCTTTGAAGGTGGATTACTAGCTGACGTTCAAGCACCAGATTTAGAAACTCGCATTGCTATCTTAAAGAAAAAAGTCCTTCTAGACAATTTAAACGTTCCAGATGATGTTATGATTTATATAGCAAGCAATATCGACAGCAATATAAGAGAATTAGAAGGAGCTTTAACGCTTGTAGTTGCAAGAGCTTCTTTTTTACACTATCCAATAACAAAAGATTTAGCAATAAAATTATTAAACAATTCATTCACAAAAACAGAACCTATTGTGGAAAAATCTATCAACATAGAACGCATTCAAGAAGTTGTGTGCAGATACTTTAAATTGACTCTAGCAGAGTTAAACGGCAAAAAGCGAAGTAGAAATATCGCTTATCCTCGCCAAATAGCAATGTATTTATCAAGAGAATTAACAAGTGCCTCACTTCCTAAAATCGGTGGAAACTTTGGCGGTAGAGACCATACAACGGTAATGCACGCTCATGATAAAATCAAAAAACAATGTCTAAACGATGCCAACACAGCTTCACTTATTGAGAAGATTAGTCAACAAATCAACGAGATATAAACAATCACAAAATTATACACACTATCTTGTGGATAAGCCTGTTGATAAGCTGTGGATAAAATGGGGATAACTTTTCTCTTGTGCACAACCTGTGAATATGTGGATAAATAGTAACAAATTATCCACAAGATATACACAGGCATAAATCCATATAACACAAGGAATTGTGCCACTTATCAACATATCCACAGGCACCTACTACTACTACTACTAAATATTAATATATATATAATAATAATAGAATAACAATTAAGGAGTGGATAACTTATGAAAATAAGATGTGAAAAGAGAGAACTGGTACAAGCAATCCAAACTGTTTTAAAAGCTATTCCAAGTCGCCCTCAAATTCCTATTCTTTCTGGTATATATATAAAAGCATATGATAATTACATTGAAATGCAAGGTACTGATTATGAAATAGGTATCATCTGTAAAATAAATGCCATAATTGATGAAGAGGGAACTATTGTACTGCCGGGAAAATATTTCTATGAAGTTACAAGAACTCTACCAGGCGAAATTGTAGAAATAAAAAATAATGAAAACGATAATTCCGTAAATATTAAATCAAATTCCGCACAATTTAATTTATTAAATATGCCAAAAAACGAATTTCCTATCATTGAGCAATTAAATGGAAATATAAACTTCACCCTAAAAAATAATATATTCTTGAATTTTATCAAAAAAACATCTTTTGCTTGTGCTGTAGACGATGGAAATAACCGACCTGTATTTACCGGTTGTTTATTAGATATCAACGAAAATAATATTATTATGACAGCAACTAATATGCATCGTTTAGCATTAATTCGTGAAAATATCGAAAATATAACAACAGAAAATATTAAATTAATTATTCCAGCAAAAATATTAAATGAGTTCCAACATATATTTGCTTCCGAAATAACATCAGATATCAAAATATCTTGTACAGCTAATAAAATCAGCTTTTCCTATGAAAACATCTACGTTACTTCTCGACTAATAGAAGGGCAATTCCCAGATTATAATAGGGTTATTCCTAAGGATTTTAAGACACACGTACTCATAAATAAAAATGATTTCCAATCTGCTCTAGACCGTGTATCTTTAATTTCTCGTTCGGGGGAATATAATATTATTCACTTTGAATTTATTGATAATATTGTCAGAATAACTTCCGATAATCCTAATATTGGTAAAGCAGAAGAAACAATTAATGTAAATATAGATGGTCCAGGAATTAATATTTCTTTTAATGCTAGATATATAATGGACGTATTAAAAACCATCGACAGTGAAAACTTTATTTTCTCTTTTAATCAACCATTAACTACAGCTTCGATAATGCAGGAAAATAATAATAATTTCACCTATGTAGTAACTCCTGTACGTACAAAAGCTATGTAATTAAAAATTAAAAATAAAATGACTAATTATGGACATAAAAAATATATACTTGCATAATTACCGAAATTATCAAGAATTAAATTTAAATCTATCCCCTAATATTAATATTTTTACAGGATTTAATGCACAGGGAAAAACAAATATCATAGAAGCAATTCATTTTGCTTCTATTGGTATTTCTCATCGAACTAGAACTGAAAATGATTTAATTTATTGGAATAACAATCAAGCTAATATTCAAATTAAATTCTCTAAAATGGATATTATATCTACTTTAAAATTTAATTTAAATAAACAGCGAACTAAAGAAATTAATTTAAATGGAGAAACTATTAAACAGCGAGAATTACCTGGATTATTGACTATGGTATTATTTTCTCCTGAAGATTTAATGTTGATAAAAGGTTCACCCCTTTTAAGGCGACGCTTTTTAGACATAGAGTTATCACAGGTTAGTTCCATTTATTATAATGAATTAGTAAAATATAATAAGTTATTATTTCAGCGAAATACCTTATTAAAAAAAATCAGAGAAAATAATTCAGACAGAGAATTATTGGATATTTGGGACAATCAATTTGCTAAATGTGCAGGGTTTATTACAGAAAAAAGATTAAAGGGGATATATGATTTAAATAATCTAATAAAAGATATACACAAGTGGATAACTCAAGGAACGGAAGATTTAAATATAAAATATATTATCCACAAACAAAATAATAATTTATCCACAGATTCTGTGCAAAACTATGATGGTAAATACCTCGAAAAATGGTATTTAGATAATCTTAAAAAGTATCAAAATAGTGATATCTTTAGAGGTACGACGAGTATTGGCCCACATAGAGATGATATTTCTTTTTTTATCAATGATATTGACTTAAAATCATTTGGTTCTCAAGGTCAACAGCGTAGTTGTGTATTATCTTTAAAACTTGCGGAAATGGAATTTTTAAAACAAGAAACGGGGGAATATCCCGTATTATTGTTAGATGATGTTATGAGCGAATTAGATACTAAAAGAAGGCAAAATCTATTGACTTTATTGCAAGAAAAAAATATTCAAACGCTTATAACAGCTACGGATAGAGAATTATTTAATGATAATATTAAAAATAAGTTTTTTACAGTTAATCACGGAAATGTAATTTAATTATTGGAGCATAAAATGAGAAGGTATACTAATAATTTATTTGAAAGCAGTAAAACAATCGTACCTAAAACGATGAAACAATTAAAATTGTTGAAGGTATATCAAAAATATCGACTATTTTATTCATGGGGTGATATAGTTGGCAAAGATATGGCTAAATATATCGTTCCACAGGATTTGAAATTTTCCGTGTTATATGTATATGCTCAATCATCTGTTTGGGCAAATAATTTTCAGTATTTAAAATTAGAAATAATAGGTAAAATAAATGATTTTTTGCAAGGCGAATTAGTAAAAGATATACAATTTACTCGCTATAGGCAGAAAAACAATAATAATTTTTCACCTATTTGGGAGCAGAAAATAGATTTGGGGAAATATATAAGAAAAACCCCTATTGATGATGAAGATTTACTGGAAATTGATAAAATGCTTGTAGACGTAGATGATGATGATTTAAAAAATAAATTAAAAAAAGTATATATGAAAAGTATGCAGTTAAAAAAATTAAAATTGCAATACGGTTGGATTAACTGTAAAACTTGTGGAAGACTAATACCCCCTAAAGATGAGTATTGCACAAATTGTGAGCGAAAAATAAAAGAAGAGAAAAAAGAGAAAATAGCTGAAATCTTAGAGGCAATACCTTGGGCAAAATATCCAGATATTGTAAAATATGTTGATTGCGATAATGATTTAATCAATAAAGTGCGAATGAATATGGTACAACAAGTTGCTTCAACATTAAGACCTGATGTGGATTATCCTGATAAAAAATCCATGAATGGTGTATACAGCAAAAAAGCAAGATATCTTGTGATGTTATATAAAGTAATTTCTCCAGATAAATTAAGCGATGCTGTGCTAAAAGAGGTATTAAAAAAATTAAAATACGATACAGCTTATTGGATAGATAGGCAAAAATAGATGGGGATAATAA
>Cebus_capucinus_imitator_PRJNA485217_SSR118__coassemble_419_pt1 | contig 16201 bp, 18 predicted proteins | sample Cebus_capucinus_imitator_PRJNA485217_SSR118__metabat2_high_PE_012 | metagenome-assembled genome bin Cebus_capucinus_imitator_PRJNA485217_SSR118 | reverse complement strand
AACGCTGGTCGCTTGCTTACGATAAATTTTTTAAAGATGCGGATATGATTATTCACGCAGGTGATGTGCTTTACCATGGGCCTAGAAATCCTATGCTAGAAGATTATAATCCTGCAAAATTGGCTGAAAAGATAAACCAATGTCCTATGCCCGTGGTAATTTGTCGAGGAAATTGCGACTCAGAAGTCGATACGCTCGTTTTAAATATGCCGATACAAGCTCCGTACACTTATGTAGTGGCAAATGGTTTAAAAATCGTAACTACTCATGGTCATTATGTAGAAAGCGATGAAGCTAAGGATAAAATGGCTGAAAGCATGAAAGCTGATTTGTTTATCACAGGTCATGTGCATATCAACGTCTTAGAAAAGAGAGGCAATACTGTATTTTTAAATCCAGGCTCGCCCTCGCTTAGCAAAAGAGAGGATAAACGCTCTAGCGTTGCTGTACTAGAAGATGATACGATTAAAATTTTTGATATTGATACTGAAGAAGTAATTATGTCTTTGACTTTGTAGAGTTTGTTGCTATAATAATTATCGGGAATACGATGAGGCTAATTTTCATCGTATCCTCGATTTTTTATTGCGTATTTTATTTTTTGTGGGGATTTGATAAGAAATTATGTTTAAAATTCGGGAAAACAGACTTTTGCAACGGTTGGATATACCGCTTTTATTGGCTGTGATTGGCATATTGATTGTAGGATTGGTTACGATAGCGAGTGCTACTCATGTAAATACGCCAAGTGATGACCGCTATTGGTATTTGCAAAGACAGGGAATGTTTGCTGTCTGTGGATTGATTTGGGCATTTTTAATCGCAGATTTTTTTGATTATAGAGCTTTGCGTCATTGGGGAACAAAGATATATATTTTCAATCTGATAATGCTCATCTCTGTAATGCTATTTGGTCATGCGGCACTAGGTGCTCAAAGGTGGATTCAATTAGGACCGATAAGCATTCAGCCTTCGGAGTTTTCCAAGGTAATCATGATTATCGCACTTGCGACGATTTTAGAGAGCAGAGTTGGCCATTTAAAACGGTGGGGAGAAGTCATTCCTGTGGCACTTTTTGTATTAGTGCCGTTTTTGCTCGTTGCCAAACAGCCTGATTTGGGGACGGGACTTGTGTTTTTGGCGATATTTTTGGGCATGATTTTCGTAGCGGGAATAAGTGTTAAAATTTTGGGGATAGTATTTGGTGCTTTTTTGGCAATGCTACCGATTTTATGGCAATTTCTGCACGATTACCAAAAGATGCGTATCATGGTATTTATCAATCCAAATGTTGACCCTCTAGGTTCAGGTTATCACATTATTCAATCAAAAATTGCGATTGGTTCAGGTATGTTCTTTGGCAAGGGATTGTTTGGAGGAACGCAAAGCCAGTTAAACTTCTTGCCAGAAAACCACACGGATTTTATCTTTGCAGTTGTCGGTGAAGAATTTGGCTTTATTGGAGCTAGTATACTACTTCTTTTATATTTAATCGTACTGTGGCGTGGCGTAAAAATTGCCCGTGAATGTAAAGATATCTTCGGTATGCTACTTGCTTCAGGAATTACTTCGATGATAGGCTTTCACATTCTCGTAAATGTGGGCATGACTATGGGAATTATGCCTGTAACAGGTATACCACTTCCGCTCATGAGCTATGGTGTAAGTTCCCTACTTACAAATGTGACGTGCTTGGGCTTGTTGATGAATATTCACATGAAGCAATACAGCTTGCATTTTTGAGGTTATTTTTTGACAAATACAGGAGTTGTAGTAAAGTCTGAGCCATAATATTTTGGCGGATTAAAACATAAATTGTATAATTCAGTTGCATTTGTATCTATAGAAAGCATCTCTTCTAGCGCTGTCAGATTAGCTTGACAGCGTTTTTTGCTGTCTAAAAATTTCGTCGTTTTATCTATAATCGGTATCTCAGAAAAATTTTTCATCTTCTTGAGCAAATGTGTACCCTTGTCGTTAAAAGCTAGTACACGGGCGTATAACGCATTTTGTGAGGTTATATTTGCATATTGCTGTTTAGTTATACTTAAGAGCGTGTAGAGCAAGATTCTCTGCAAATTAGTCTGCGGATATCTTTTTGATTTTAGCTTTTGCAAAAAATCATCTCTATTTGTAGCTTGTTGGCTTGCCTTTATCAATTTATACTCAAGCCCTTCACGTATGCGGTAAATTTTATTTAAATCGTCTAATTTTGCCAAACGGAGTTTCATCATCAAAGGCCAAAATAAATTTTCTTCTTGTGGTAGAGCGTTTTTTTGAAGGATTTTATTTAATATGGTGAAAGTTTCTTTCGGCACAAATTGATTTAGTTGCTTAAATTGAGAAAAATTGCTATGATTTGTATAAAGTAGATTGCGAATAGCTGTACCGCTGGCAAAATTTTCGCTGTGATTTAAAGTTTTATCGTTGTGGTCGGCTTTTAGTCGTTTTATGATGTCGAATTTAAATGGAGCTTTAAATTTTTGGCACGCTTTTAAATATTCAATTCCTAAAATAGTATTTGGTGCTTTGAGTGTAGCTTCATTAACTGAGGAAAGTTCGCTAAGTGCTTTGGCACAAGCTGAAGCGTAAGAGCTACCTGTACCAATATATTTTTTTAGGGAAATACTAAATTTATCGCTGAGAGCATGGCGTGCTATTTCTTGAAGTTTTTCATCATCGGTGTATTCACTGCCAAAGCAGAGCGTATCTATGCAATTTATTTTTTGCAAAATGGCTATAGCTCCTTTAGCAAAGTATTCGGCACTTGGGCTTGTTGATGAATATTCACATGAAGCAATACAGCTTGCATTTTTGAGGTTATTTTTTGACAAATACAGGAGTTGTAGTAAAGTCTGAGCCATAATATTTTGGCGGATTAAAACATAAATTGTATAATTCAGTTGCATTTGTATCTATAGAAAGCATCTCTTCTAGCGCTGTCAGATTAGCTTGACAGCGTTTTTTGCTGTCTAAAAATTTCGTCGTTTTATCTATAATCGGTATCTCAGAAAAATTTTTCATCTTCTTGAGCAAATGTGTACCCTTGTCGTTAAAAGCTAGTACACGGGCGTATAACGCATTTTGTGAGGTTATATTTGCATATTGCTGTTTAGTTATACTTAAGAGCGTGTAGAGCAAGATTCTCTGCAAATTAGTCTGCGGATATCTTTTTGATTTTAGCTTTTGCAAAAAATCATCTCTATTTGTAGCTTGTTGGCTTGCCTTTATCAATTTATACTCAAGCCCTTCACGTATGCGGTAAATTTTATTTAAATCGTCTAATTTTGCCAAACGGAGTTTCATCATCAAAGGCCAAAATAAATTTTCTTCTTGTGGTAGAGCGTTTTTTTGAAGGATTTTATTTAATATGGTGAAAGTTTCTTTCGGCACAAATTGATTTAGTTGCTTAAATTGAGAAAAATTGCTATGATTTGTATAAAGTAGATTGCGAATAGCTGTACCGCTGGCAAAATTTTCGCTGTGATTTAAAGTTTTATCGTTGTGGTCGGCTTTTAGTCGTTTTATGATGTCGAATTTAAATGGAGCTTTAAATTTTTGGCACGCTTTTAAATATTCAATTCCTAAAATAGTATTTGGTGCTTTGAGTGTAGCTTCATTAACTGAGGAAAGTTCGCTAAGTGCTTTGGCACAAGCTGAAGCGTAAGAGCTACCTGTACCAATATATTTTTTTAGGGAAATACTAAATTTATCGCTGAGAGCATGGCGTGCTATTTCTTGAAGTTTTTCATCATCGGTGTATTCACTGCCAAAGCAGAGCGTATCTATGCAATTTATTTTTTGCAAAATGGCTATAGCTCCTTTAGCAAAGTATTCGGCACTGTTTACGGCAAATAAAAAGGGAAGTTCTAAAACTAAATCTATACCGTTTGATACGGCAAGTTCAGCTCGTTGCCACTTATTTAAAATCGCAATTTCGCCACGCTGGGTAAAATTTCCGCTCATGATAGCGATGAAATAGCTATCAGGGCAATGTTTTTTTCGCTGTTCTATCAGATATTTATGTCCATTGTGGAATGGATTATACTCGCTAATAATTCCTGTTACAAACATATTTTTTCACTTCTCCTAAATTAAATTTAACTAATTTTATCATAGACGAGAAAAAAATCCTAAAAATTTATTATGTTTGTTTGACAAAATATATTGCTACAGCTATAATTAATGGAGGTTGATTGCAATGATGAAGATAAATATATCGGAAATAGCAGAAAAAATCGGTCAAGAGATTGATTTTGAGTTTGTTGAAAAAGCCGAATCTATTGGAGCTGTTTTACAAGATTGTAAATTATCAGGTCCCATCATGGTCAAAGGAATCGCAACAAATACAGGAACTTGTTTTCGCTTGCAGGGAGAAGTCAACTGCTCACTAATTTGTGTCTGCGATAGATGCTTAGATGATTTCACCACTACAGGCAATTATTCTTTTGTTGAAGAATATACAAAAGACGAGGCTCTTAGCAAAACTGAAAACATGAATTATTTTAACGGCGATATTATTGATATCGGCGATTTAGTGCGTGATATTATAATTTTATCTCAGCCCGTAAAATATTTGTGCACTGAAGATTGCAAGGGACTTTGTAAGGTTTGCGGTGCTAATTTGAATAAGACCGAATGTGGCTGTAACCGAGAAAGTATTGACCCTCGACTTGCAGCGTTACAAAATTTGTTAAAAAAGAAATAGGTCAAAACAAAATATTGTTTTGAATAACCTTTGATTGTTTAAGGAGGTGTGTAGTCAATGGCAGTACCTAAGCGTAAAATGTCAAAAGCTCGTCGCGATAGACGTCGTGCTAATTGGAAATTAGAAGCTCCGGGTTATGTTGCATGCCCTCAGTGTCATGAACCAAAAATGCCTCATCATGTTTGCACTGAATGTGGTTATTATGATGGTAAAGAAGTTATCGCATCAGCAGAATAATTTTCTGGGGCGAAGATATATGCTCCCTTTATAGATATAGTGTTGTGTTAGTGCTTTATCTATAAAGGGAGCATATTTTTTATATATAAGATTTTTTTACTTGCCAATCAGATAAAAAATCTGTATAATTACCAGTTGTAACTGATTATATTATCTGGTACTAAAAGTTGGTGTGAAGGATGGCAAGTGAAAAGAAGAGAATAAGACAGAGTCTATTAGTAGATTATGTGAGGTCTAAACCTTTTTTTACTGATGAGGACTTGGCAAAACTTTTGAATGTTAGTATACAGACTATTAGATTGGATCGTTTGGAACTTGGAATTCCAGAACTTAGAGAACGCATAAAACAATTAGCTGAAGCTACACAAAAGAAAGTTAAATCTATTAGTAGCAGTGAGATATCTGGCGAACTTTTGGATTTGGAACTAGGAAAATCGGGAATATCTCTTTTGAATATCACCGATGATATGGTTTTTGAAAAATCCAAGGTCGCTAAGGGCGAATATATGTTTTCACAGGCAAATTCGCTGGCATTGGCACTTATTGATGCACCTATGGCTGTAACTGGAGTTGCTAATATGAAATATAAAGCTCCCGTTCACGTAGGTGATAAACTAATTGCTAAGGCTGAATTAAAACGCAGACGCGGAAATAAATTTTTCGTCTGGGTAAAAATCAAAAATGTTACAGAGGAAGTTTTTCGTGCGAAGTTCATCCTTGTTTCATTGGAAGATAACGGAGGACCGAAAGTATGAAAATTGCAGTAGATGCCATGGGAGGCGATTTTGCTCCTAAAGAAGTGGTAAAAGGTGCTGTTCTAGCTGCAAATCGCTATGATTGTGAAATTGTACTGGTCGGCGATCAAGCTCAAATTCAAGCAGAATTGGATAAAGAATATCCTGAATGGAAGAACAGTAAAATTTCTATTCATCATGCAAGTGATGTAATCGAAATGGGTGAACATCCAGGAGTTGCAGTGCGACGAAAGAAAGATTCATCTATTGTTGTTGCTACTCGTTTAGTAAAAAGTGGCGATTGTGATGCGGTAATATCTGCAGGAAATACAGGTGCAGCAGTTGCTTCATCACTGTTTATTCTAGGACGTATAAAAGGTATTGACAGACCGACAATAGCGACTCCTATTCCTACGGGCAAAGGCGGTACGACTTTATTGTTGGACTCTGGGGCGAATGTGGATTGTAAACCAAAACACTTATCGCAAAGTGCTTTGATGGGTTCTATTTACGCTGAGTGCGTACTTGAAAAGAAAAATCCTAGCGTAGGGCTTTTAAACATCGGTGAAGAAGCTACAAAGGGAAATGAACAAGCTCAAGCGACCTACCCTATTTTAAAGGCGATGACTACGATTAATTTTAAAGGCAATGCCGAAGGGAGAGATATTCCAAGCGGTAATTTTGATGTAGTTGTTTGCGACGGATTTGTGGGAAATGTAGTTTTAAAATTTGCTGAAGGTTTAGCTAATACTTTAGTTGGTTTAGCTAAAGACGCTGTGAAAAATGGCGGGATTTTGGCTAAAATAGGAGCAATGCTGTTGTTGCCAACGTTAAAGAAACTAGGCAAAGATATAGATGTTACAGAATATGGCGGTGCTCCTTTACTAGGAGTTAATGGTTGTTGTATAATATCTCATGGTAGCTCTAATGCAAAATCTATTTGCAATGCGATAAAACAAGCACATGAATATGTAAAAAATGACGTATTAACTCAAATAAGAGATAATATAGACAAGGAGGAGATTCTAAGCCATGACACTGAAATTAAATAGTGCAGGCATCTTGGGAATGGGATATTATGTCCCTGAAAAAATCCTCACTAATACAGATATAGAAAAATTAGGCGTAGATACAAATGATGAATGGATTGTAGAGCGTACAGGTATAAAACAAAGACGCATTGCAGGTAAAAATGAACCGACATCTGAATTGGCATTTAAAGCTGCACAAAAGGCTTTAGAAAATGCTAAGGTATCAGCCGAAGAACTTGATATGATAATTGTTGCTACAATTTCTGCTGATTGTAATACACCTTCTACTGCGTGTATTCTTCAGGAAAAATTAGGGGCTAAAAATGCAGCGGCTTTTGATTTATCTGCTGCTTGTTCAGGCTTTGTATATGCTTCTGCAATAGCAACTCAATTTATCGAAACAGGTGTATATAAAAAAGTTTTAGTCATTGGAGCGGAAACTTTATCTAAATTTGTGAATTGGCAAGACCGTAATACTTGCATTATCTTTGCCGATGGTGCAGGTGCAGCCGTATACGGTGTAGTAGAAGACGGCTATGGCATGCTATCTTTTGATTTAGGTGCTGACGGCGGCGGGGCTGAAGTCATCGAAATTCCAGGTGGCGGAAGTAAGCACCCAGCTGACCAAGAATCTATCGACAATCATATGCACTGCTTGCATATGAACGGCAAGGAAACTTTCCGTTTTGCGATAAAAGCAATGGGTTCTACCGTTTTAAAATCGTTAAATCGTGCAGGACTTAAAAAAGAAGATATTGATTTATTAGTACCTCATCAAGCGAATATTCGCATTATCCAATCTGCGGCAAAGAGATTGAATCTTTCCATGGATAAAGTTTTTGTTAATATAGAAAAGTATGGTAATGCATCAGCGGCCTCTATTCCTATTGCTATGGCAGAAGCTATGCAAGAAGGACGAATGAAAAAAGGTGATATCGTGGCTCTTTCAGGTTTTGGTGCAGGACTTACATGGGCTTCATGCATTATGAAATGGGCTAAGGAGGACTAAAGATGTTTGAGAATAATCCTATTTGTAAATTATTGAATATCAAATATCCTATTTTACAAGGTGGTATGGCTTGGCTTGGTACAGCAGAGTTAGCAGCTGCCGTATCCAATGCAGGCGGTCTTGGCATAATTGGAGCAGGACATATGCCACCGGATATTTTAAAATCCGAAATACAGAAAGTAAAACAACGCACTAATAAACCTTTTGGCGTAAATATCATGCTCATGTCGCCATTTGTAAAAGAGGTTATGCAGGTAGTCGTTGATGAAAAAGTGCCTGTTGTTACTACAGGAGCAGGAAATCCAGCAGAATATATTCCTGCACTTAAAGAGATTGGCACAAAAGTTATTCCAGTAGTGGCATCTGTAGCACTTGCTAAGCGTTTAGCTCGCACAGGGGTTGATGCTGTCATCGCTGAAGGCAATGAAAGTGGCGGTCATATTGGTGAAATCAATACAATGGCTCTTGTGCCACAGATTGTAGATGCTGTAAAAGTTCCTGTAATTGCAGCAGGCGGTATAGGCGATTCTCGTGGAATGTTAGCAGCCTTTGCTCTTGGTGCTAAAGCAGTTCAAATGGGTTCACGTTTTGTACTATCTGAAGAATGTACTGTTGATGAAAAATATAAAAAATTGGTCTTAAAAGCAAAAGACCGTTCTACTGTAGAAACAGGCCGTGCAACAGGACACCCTGTTCGCGTTATTGCTAATAAATTGACTCGTCAATTTGAAGAGTTAGAAAAAGAAAATGCACCTATGGAAGAATTTGATAAATTAGGTGCTGGTCGCTTGGCAATGGCGTATAAAGGCGATGTTGAATGGGGTTCTGTAATGATTGGGCAGATTTGCGGTATGCTCAACGATATTAAACCTGTAAAACAAATTATAGATGATATTGTTGGCGGTATCGCTAGCAATTTGGAAAACGTAGAAAATACTTGTAAATAATATATAAACTAATAGTTGTGAAAGGGTGATTATCTAGTGGGAAAATTAGCATTTTTATTTCCGGGACAAGGCTCTCAAGTAGTTGGCATGGGTAAAGATTTTTATGACAAATACGATATTGCCAAAAAATTATTTAAAGAAGCAGATGAAGCATTAGGTTATTCCATCATGGATATGTGTTTCAATGGACCTGCGGAAGATTTAAAACTTACAGCTAACACACAGCCTGCAATTTTGACAATGAGCGTTATCTGCAATGAATTGTTAAAAGAAAATGGTCTTGCACCACAAATCGTAGGCGGTCATAGCCTAGGTGAATATTCTGCTCTTGTAGCAGCAGGTTCTTTAAAATTTGCAGATGCGGTATATCTCGTACATAAACGTGGTATGTATATGCAAGAAGCTGTGCCTGTTGGTGAAGGTGGCATGGCTGCTGTAATCGGTTTAGACCGTGAAAAAATCGTAGAAATCTGTGCTAAAGTTAGCAAAGAAGTTGCTTTAGTTCAGGCTGTAAACTTCAACTGCCCAGGACAGATTGTTATTGCAGGTACTGCTAAGGGTGTAGAAAAAGCGAGCGAAGAATTGACAACTGCCGGTGCTAAAAAATGCGTAATTTTACCGGTAAGTGCACCTTTCCACAGCGATTTAATGGAACCTGCTGGTATTAAATTAGCAGGTGAGCTTGACAAAATCGTAGTATCTGATGCTACAATTCCTGTAGTAACAAATGTAACTGCTGAAGCATTGACAAAAGCAGAAGATATCAAAGCTAGCTTGATTAAACAGGCATCAAGCCCAGTTAAATGGGAAGATTGTATCGCTACCATGAAAGAATTTGGCGTAGATACAGCTGTTGAAGTAGGTCCTGGTAAAGTTTTATGTGGCTTTAACAAACGCATTGACCGCAAATTAAAATCTTTGAACGTAGAAAATATCGAATCTCTCGAAAAAACTCTTGATTATTTCAAGGAGGTTCGATAAGATGTTGTTAGATGGTAAAATAGCTTTGGTAACAGGTGGCTCTCGTGGCATAGGTAGAGCTATTGCTATTGAACTTGCAAAAGAAGGTGCAAGCGTAGCGATTAACTATGCAGGAAATGTGAAAGCTGCTGAAGAAGTTAAATCTATAATCGAATCTATGGGCGGTAAAGCTATAATTATTCAAGCTGATGTAAGCGATGAAAAAGCTGCTGGTGAAATGGTAGAAAAAGTTGTCGCTGAATTTGACAAAATTGATATCTTAGTAAATAATGCAGGAATAACTCGCGATAATCTATTTATTCGCATGAAATCCGAAGATTGGAACGCAGTTATCAATACTAATTTAAACAGTATGTTTAACTGTGCCAAAGTTGCTAGCAAATACATGATGAAAAAACGCACAGGAAAAATTATCAACATGACTTCTGTTTCCGGAATCATGGGAAATATCGGTCAAACTAATTATTCCGCAGCTAAAGCAGGTGTAATCGGCTTTACAAAATCTTTAGCTCGTGAACTTGCTTCTCGCGGTATCACTGTAAATGCTGTGGCACCAGGATTTATTGAAACAGATATGACGGCTGTTATGCCAGAAAAAGTTAAAGAACAAGTTGTTACATCTATTCCGCTTGGAAAGATGGGCAAACCAGAAGATATTGCAAATGCAGTATTATTCTTAGCGTCAGACAAGGCTTCATATATTACAGGACAAGTTGTCAAAGTTGACGGCGGTATGGTAATGTAATATTGCAGTATAAAAAATTTAAGGTTATTCTAAAGGGGAGGTGAAACAAATGGCTACTTTTGATAAAGTAAGAGATATCGTGGTTGAACAGTTAGGTGTTGAAGCTGATGAAGTTAATATCGATTCTACATTCATCGACGATTTAGGTGCAGACTCTCTTGATATCGTTGAATTAATCATGGCTTTTGAAGAAGAATTTGGTATTGAAATTCCTGATGAAGCTGCTGAAAAAATTAAAACTGTTCAGGATGTTGTAACCTATATAGACCAGAATAAATAATTTTAGCGTTTCTTTAGAAAGTCCCGTGGATTTGCCACGGGATTTTCTAAAGATAAGGATATTTGAAGAAATGAAAGCGGATTGGAGGAGTTATTTTGAAACTTCCTGAACTGAAAATTGGCAATAAAATTGCAAAGGTACCGATTATTCAGGGAGGCATGGCTGTTCGTTTATCGACAGCAAGACTTGCCGCTGCTGTTGCCAACGAAGGCGGTATTGGATTAATTGCTGCATCTGGTATGCCTACCGATGAATTAAGGTATGAAATTCGCTTGGCGCGGTCTTTAACGTCTGGAATTATTGGTATTAATATTATGGTTGCAGCTAGTGGTTTTAGCGAAGTTGTGAAAACCGCTATCGAAGAAGGTATTGATCTCGTAGTAGCTGGTGCAGGATTTTCCCGCGATATGTTTGGTCTTGGTAAAGAATCTGGTACGCCTATTGTACCGATTGTTTCATCTGTTAAATTAGCGAAAATATCCCAACGTCTTGGCGCTGCTGCTATCGTTGTTGAAGGAAAAGAAGCTGGAGGACATTTGGGAACAGATACTTCTATTCGTAATTTAATTCCCGATATTGCAAAAGCTGTAGATATTCCTATTGTTGCAGCAGGCGGTGTATTAACCGGTCAAGATATTGTTGATCTTATAAAAATGGGCGCAAGCGGTGTACAAATGGGTTCACGCTTTGCTGCCAGTGAAGAATCTAATACAGCTCCGGCTTTAAAGAAATTTTATTTGAAGTCTCAACCGGATGATATTGTTGTCATTCACAGTCCGGTGGGACTTCCTGGTCGTGCTGTAAGAAATCCTTTTGCCGATAAAATAATGGTGGGTCCAGTTCCACCTAGAAAATGTGATAGATGCTTGAAAAGTTGCAAGCACAATTTCTGCATAATTAGTGCATTGATTCGTGCAGAGCAAGGCGATGTTGAAAATGGCCTTGTATTTACAGGTGAGTATATCAGTAAGATAAAAGAAATACTTCCTGTAAAAGATATTTTTGCACAGTTAAAAGCTGAAGTAGCGGCAATAGATTAAATGAGAGGTGTTTGTTTTGACAAATAGAGTAGTTATTACTGGTTTGGGAGCTATTTCTCCTATCGGTATTGGTAAGGACGCTTTTTGGCAAGGTCTTTTAGCAGGCAAAAGCGGTGTGGATAAAATCACTCATTTTGATGCTAGTGATTTTAAAGCTCAGATTGCAGGCGAAGTAAAAGATTTTAAAGCATCTGACTTTATTGATAGAAAAGAAGCTAGACGCATGGATAGATATACTCATTTTGCTATCGCTGCGACTAGATTGGCTTTTGAAGATGCCAATATAGATTTATCCAAAGAAGATAAAGAACGCATTGGTGTATTCATCGGCAGTGGTATTGGTGGCATTGAAACCTTGCATGACCAATACAACACTATTTTCACCAAAGGTCCAGGCCGCGTTAGTCCATTCTGCGTGCCTATGATGATTTCCAACATGGCAGCAGGCATGACTTCCATCACTTTTGGACTTCAAGGCCCTAGCATTTGCCCTGTAACAGCTTGTGCTACAGGAACAAACGCTATCGGTGATGCTATGCGTGTGATTCAGCGTGGCGAAGCTGATGTAATGGTAGCTGGTGGTACAGAAGCTTGTATTTCTCCACTTCCTGTTGCAGGTTTTGCTTCTATGAAAGCTCTTTGCACAGATATGAACGATAATCCACAGAAAGCATCTCGTCCATTCGACAAAAACCGCAGTGGTTTCGTAATGGGTGAAGGCTCTGGTGTTGTAATTTTAGAAAGCTATGAACACGCTATAAAACGTGGAGCAACTATTTACGCTGAACTTGCAGGGTACGCTTCCACTTCTGATGCATACCATATGACAAGCCCTGACCCTGAAGCAAAACAATCTGCTCGTTGCTTTGCTAATGCTGTTAAAGATGCAGGTCTTGAACTTACTGATATCGATTATATCAATGCTCATGGTACATCAACTCCACTCAATGAAAAAACTGAAACAACAGCTATTAAACGTGCTTTTGGTGACCATGCGTATAAATTATCCATAAGCTCCATTAAATCCATGATTGGACATCTTTTAGGGGCAGCAGGTGGTATTGAATGTATCGCTACAGCTTTAACTGTTAAAAATGATATCATTCCACCTACAATCAATTATGAAACTCCAGATGAAGAATTGGATTTAGATTATGTTCCAAACATAGCAAGAGAACGCATTGTAAATGCAGCTATCTCTGACTCTTTAGGTTTTGGTGGACATAACGCAGCAATTTTGTTAAAAAAATTGAAATAAATAAGGTCTTGTAAATGAATATTTCTCAAGAACGTAAAGACAAATTGTTTTTCTTAGCTTCTGTTTTGGGTGTAAAATTTAATGATATAACATTGTTAAATCAAGCTCTTACACATACATCATATGCAAATGAAGCAAAAGAGCATATTATGCACAATGAACGATTAGAATTTTTAGGTGATGCTGTTTTAGAATTGGCTTCTAGCACGTATTTATTTAAACATTTTAATCAAATGCCAGAAGGCGAGATGACAAAAGCGAGAGCTTCTATCGTGTGTGAAACTAGCTTGGCAAAATTGGCAAATCAATTAGATGTGGGGCAGTATTTGCTTTTGGGCAAAGGCGAGCGATTGACTGGCGGTCAAAAAAGACCTTCTATTTTAGCTGACGCTTTTGAATCCATCATTGGGGCTATTTACTTAGACCAAGGTTGGCAAACAGCATATGATTATGTCGTCGATAAATTATATGAAGAATTTGTCGCTGTAAAAAATGGCTATAATTTAAAAGATTATAAGACTATTTTGCAAGAAGTAGTGCAGAGCAAAGGTCATCATATAGAATACAAATTAATATCTGAACAAGGGCCTGACCATGCTAAAGTTTTTGAATTTGCTGTAGAAGTGCAAGGCAAAATAAAAGGCTTGGGCAGTGGAACTACAAAAAAAGAAGCTGAACAACATGCAGCTTATGAAGCATTAAAAAGATATGGTGTAGAAAAATAATAAATAAAGTAATATATAAAAAAGGCTACAGCGATGTTCATTTGCTGTAGCCTTTTTTGAAATTTAAATTTTTTGATAAAAGAATTGATTTTTAGCGTTATTTTAGTTAATATAAAATCTATAGTAATTATTTTTGATTGTTAGGGTCGTAAGCCATAATAAACTATAAAATGGGATATCGGAGGACTTAATATGTTAGAATATGATGCAGATGAGAATATGGAGCAACCTGTTGCTAAGATTAAGGTTGTAGGTATTGGCGGTGGTGGTAATAACGCTGTAAATCGAATGATTGATGCGGGATTAAAAGGCGTAGAATTTATCGCTATCAACACAGATGCACAGGCACTGGAAACATCTAAAGCCGAAAATCGCTTGCAGATTGGGGCAAAATTGACTCGTGGACTTGGTGCAGGTGCAAAGCCAGAAGTGGGTAAAAATGCAGCTCAAGAAAGCAAAGAAGATATCATGAAAGTACTAAAAGGTGCTGATATGATTTTTATTACTGCTGGCATGGGCGGTGGCACAGGTACAGGTGGAGCTCCTGTAATAGCTGAATGTGCTAAAGAAGCAGGTGCGTTGACTGTAGGTGTAGTAACTAGACCGTTTATGTTTGAAGGCAGAAAAAGACTAAGTCAAGCTGAATCGGGTATTGCTGAATTAAAAGCAAATGTAGATACGCTTATCATTATACCGAATAATAAATTGTTAAATATCATCGATAGAAAAACTTCGATGTTAGAAGCTTTCCATATCGCAGATGATGTTTTACGCCAAGGTGTACAGGGTATCTCTGACTTGATTACCGTTCCAGGTATGATTAATCTTGACTTTGCCGATGTAAAATCCATCATGAATAATGCAGGAAGTGCTTTAATGGGTGTCGGTGAAGGTCATGGCGAAAATGCAGCTATTGATGCTATGAATATGGCAATTAATAGCCCGCTTTTAGAAACTTCTATTCAAGGGGCAAGAAGTGTATTGTACAATATCACAGGTGGGCCTAATATCGGTTTGATGGAAGTATCTGAGGCTTCAGAAATCATCAATGAAGCAGCACATGAAGATGCCAATATCATCTTTGGTACAGCTATTGATGAAACCTTAGAAGATACAGTTAGAATCACTGTAGTTGCTACAGGCTTTATCGGCGAAGGAAATAATGCAGAAACTGTAGTAGATAAAAATTCTACAGCAAAAAATAATAGTGCAGTAAAAGGAAATTCAAATGCAGGCACAAGTTCAAGTCGTTCCTCAGATGAAATGCCAGAATTGCCTTCTTGGATGAGAAAAAGCAAATTTTTCTGATGTTTAGCTGTTTTGGCGATTTTATTTGAGTTTTTAGCTATATTTTGATTGACATAGATAGATTGTCTATGATAAAATTTCAAGATGTAAGCCTCGTAAACGAGGGGCTTTTCAACCGCACAACGAGGTATTAATAGCTTGATAGCTAACCGTAATTGGCGAGTATTATAATAAGGTAGGTGTAATTAATGTACGCTATTTTCCAGACAGGTGGTAAACAGTATCGCGTTAGCGAAGGTGATGTTATCACTGTTGAAAAAATCGCAGCTAACGAAGGCGATGTTGTAACTTTTGAACAGGTTTTAACTGTTGTTAACGATGCAGATGTTAAAGTTGGTACTCCAGTTGTTGAAGGTGCTAAAATCACTGCTAAAGTTGAAAAACAAGATAAAGCTAAAAAAATCTTAGTTTTCAAATACAAAGCTAAAGCTAACTATCGTCGTCGCCAGGGTCATCGTCAGCCGTTCACTAAATTGACTATCGAAAAAATCGAAGCATAATGATTAAAATATCTGTAATGCGTCAAGATGACGGAAAAGTTATCGGTCTTTTCATAAAAGGACATGCACAAGCTGGAGCATATGGCGAAGATATCGTATGTGCTGGAGTTTCTGCATTGGCTCAATCAGTTATTTTAGGTTTGGCAAAACATTTACATCGTGAGATTACTTACGATGTACAACCGGGAAATTTAAGTGTAGAATTAAAAGCTAAAGCTGATGATTTAACAGAAGCTGTCTTTTGTGTTGCTATACTTGGATTTGCGGAGATAGAAAAATCTAATCCGAAAAACGTTTCTCTTTCAGATATCAGGAGGTGAAATTGAATGTTCAATTTTAATTTACAGCTTTTCGCTCATAAAAAAGGTGTTAGCTCCACTCGTAACGGTCGTGATAGTGAATCTAAACGTCTTGGCGTTAAAGAACATGCAGGTACTATCGTTACAGCAGGTAGCATCTTAGTTCGTCAGAGAGGTACTCATTTCCATCCAGGTGTAAACGTGGGTAAAGGAAAAGATGATACTTTATTCGCTAAAGTATCAGGCCGTGTTGCATTCGAACGCAAAGGTCGTTACAACCGTCAAATCAGTGTTTACGCTGAATAATTGAAAAATAACCGTAACCTTTTATTTAAGGGTTACGGCTTTTTTATGGTTCTTTGTCAAATGTTGGGGTATAAGAGATAGATAGGTTCTCCT
>Cebus_capucinus_imitator_PRJNA485217_SSR118__coassemble_413_pt1 | contig 16404 bp, 16 predicted proteins | sample Cebus_capucinus_imitator_PRJNA485217_SSR118__metabat2_high_PE_012 | metagenome-assembled genome bin Cebus_capucinus_imitator_PRJNA485217_SSR118 | reverse complement strand
GCTTCTTTAATCCGTTGCAAAAACAAACTATCCTTCACTAAAACCACCTTCTCATGTTTATTTTAAAATTTTCAGTAAATTTTATTTATTGCAGAAACAACGTATAAACTATTTACAAATTTACACCAATATACAAAAAGTCCTCTACCCCCCGAAATGAAAATCAGGAAGTAGAGGACTATGGTTCTAAATTTTATTATTTGTACTATAATATAAATTATATCACTACAGCTGAATTAGTCAATGAAAACTATTGTTTTTCAAATGCAGTTTATAGATTTAAGGTAGTTTATAATTTGCTCATAAATTTTTCATTGTTTATGATAAATCTTTCATGCGTTCCCTTGCCGATAATTTTATCTGCACTATCTTTGGCAATCACTTTAAAAGTCAACTTTCGGTTATCGATAGCGATTAATTCCGAAGTTGCTGTAATTGTAGTGCCAAGGCCAGAAGGTGCATCATGTGAGATATTTAAACTTATGCCCACAGTTCCCATTTTTTCATCTAAGCTACTAGCTACAGCACTACAGCTTGCCTCCTCCATAAGTGCTACCATACAAGGAGTAGCAAACACAGCTAGCGAGCCACTTTTCATTTTTTTTGCAGTATTATTTTCATCGACAACAGTTGTAGCTGTGCCTATCATTCCTATTGATAAATCCATAAAATAAAGCCTCTTTTCTATTAGTTATTACATTAGATTATTTTAACTCATTTTATAATTTATGAATAGCTAAAATTTTATAAAATAGCATTCATTTTAAATCCTAGTATGTTTTAGGGAATAGCTTATTGAGTTTCGTTCTCAAATATAGACAATTTATTTCCTTATTATATATAGCTACAGTTTAGAAGTATTGACATAGTAGATAATTCATACTAGAATAGTACTGTATTAAAGATAAATGAATATTATATAGGCTCTTTAATATGATAATTTCAAAATGCAAGGTGCTTTGAACAATCCAAATACAATGCCTAGCTTATAAGTAGGTATAGAAAATATATTATCGCTATTGTATAAATGCGTTATAAATATTAAGTTAAAGAGTGAAAAAGGAAGGTATGCTACAGATGAACACAACAACTAATAATCTTTTAAATATAAATTCTCTGTCTGCAAGTGCTGAAGAAAAAACTATTTTACATGGATTAAACTTACAGATAAATAAAGGTGAAACTCATGTGCTTATGGGGCCAAATGGTGCTGGTAAATCCACTTTAGGCAATGTCATCATGGGCAACCCTCAGTACAGCGTTGAAGAAGGCACAATTTTATTTGAAGGCGAAAATATTACCGATGAACGCACAGATGAACGTGCCAAAAGAGGTCTATTTTTATCTTTCCAAAGCCCTATCGAAGTTCCGGGTATTTCCATTTCTCAATTTATCCGCACAGCACTTGATGCTAAAGGCGGTAAAAAAATTCGCTTGAAACTTTTCCGCGAAAAAATTGATTCTGTGATTCAAACTTTAAACATTAAACCTGAATGGATTCACCGTGAATTAAATGTAGGTTTTTCCGGCGGGGAACGCAAAAAAATTGAAATGCTTCAATTATTAATGCTCGAACCTAAACTCGCTATTTTAGATGAAACAGATTCTGGTCTCGACGTTGATGCGGTAAAAACTGTTTCTAAAGGTATTGAAACCTTCCAAAAAGATACGGACCGCTCACTTCTCATCATCACGCACAACACTAAGATTTTAGAATTCTTAAAAGTAGATTTTGTTCATATCATAATCAACGGTAAAATCATCAAAACAGGTGATGCGTCATTGATTAAAATGGTAAATGAACAAGGTTATGAACCTTTTATTGAAGAAGTGAATAAACAAAACTAATAGATAAAAGGAGGTTATTTTTGGTGGAGGAATCACTAAAAAAACAAGAAGAAGCTATTCGCAAACAAAATGAAATGATTAGCAATACTGCTAAAATAGTAGAAAACCGCTATGATTTTCGCAAAGAAGAAAAAGACTCTTATCGCATAGAAAAAGGTTTAACACCTCAAATTGTTGAAGAATTATCCCAAAGAAAAAATGACCCTGAATGGATGCGTCAATTCCGCTTGCGTTCTTTAGAAATTTACAATAGCATGGATGTAACTCCTTGGGGACCATCTATTGACGGTTTAAATATAGATAATATCGTAACTTACGTAAAACCCAACACCGATATGCAAGATAAATGGAACGAAGTTCCTGAAGATATCAAAGATACTTTTGAAAAACTCGGCATACCTCAAGCTGAACAAGAATCTTTAGCCGGTGTCGGAGCTCAATACGATTCAGAAATCGTATATCACAATTTAAAAGAAGAAGTTGCCAAACAAGGCGTTATATATACAGATATTGAAACGGCTCTAAAAGGACCTTATGAACCGATGATTCGTGAACATTTTATGAAATTAATTACGCCAAAAGACCATAAATTTGCAGCTTTACATGGTGCTGTTTGGTCAGGCGGTTCCTTCGTATACGTGCCGCCAGGAGTAAAAGTAGATATTCCGCTTCAATCGTACTTCCGCTTAAATGCAGCCGGTGCAGGTCAGTTTGAACATACGCTAATCATCGTGGACAAAGGAGCAGATTTGCACTTTATTGAAGGTTGCTCTGCACCAAAACACAATGTAGCAAATCTTCATGCTGGTGCTGTAGAATTATTTGTCGGTGAAGGAGCAAAACTTCGCTATTCTACGATTGAAAACTGGTCGAAAAATATGTACAATTTGAATACTAAACGTGCTAAAGTTGCTAAAAACGGCACCATGGAATGGATTTCCGGTTCTTTTGGTTCACATATTTCTTACCTCTATCCAATGACTATCTTAGCTGGCGAAAATGCTAAATCTGAATTCACAGGCATAACTTTTGCAGGCAAAGGTCAAAATCTCGATACTGGTGCAAAAATGGTGCATAATGCTCCAAACACTTCCTCTGTAATCAACACAAAATCCATTTCTAAAGACGGCGGTATCAGCACCTTTAGAAGCTCAATCGTTGTGGCAAAACAAGCTGAAAACAGCACTTCTATGGTATCTTGTCAGTCATTAATGCTCGATGATATCTCTCGCTCTGATACTATCCCTGCTATGGATATTCGCACAAATAAAGCCAACATCGGTCATGAAGCTAAAATTGGCCGAATCAGCGACCAAGCAGTGTTCTATCTCATGAGCCGTGGCCTCAGCGAAGCTGCTGCTCGTGCGATGATTGTAAACGGTTTTGCCAATCCTGTATCAAAAGAACTTCCTGTTGAATACGCTGTAGAAATGAATCATTTAATTCAGCTAGAAATGGAAGGAGCTATCGGTTAATCGTAAATTGAGGAGATTAACGAGGAGGGATAAATTTTCATGAATATAGAAATAAATAATGCAAATAAATTGCCTGTGCCGACATGGCGTTGGTTAAAATTAAATGAAAGCACTATTTTCTGCGACAAGGCGGGCAATTTCGTTCAGCTAAAACCACAGATATTAAATAAAACTGATGATATTCAAATAACAGCTCAAAAAAAGGCAGATTTTCCCGAAATCATAACGGGCATTGGCGATAGTGCTAAGGAATTTGCACAAAACCATGCAGGATTAATCAATAATTTTGTGATTAAAGCAAATGCTACTGTAAACGAGCCACTTGTTTTGACTTATAAATTATCAGACGATAATTTCTTTGTAGATGACAATTACATCTACGCTGAAAAAAACAGCAAAGCGACTATTATTTTAGCGTATACTTCCGACTACAAATCAGGCGGTTTTCACGGTAGTAGTGTAAAAATCTATGCTGAAGAAAACGCTCAAATAGAAGTCATTCAACTGCAAACGCTCGGCAAAAACTACACCAATTTCGACGATATCGGCGGAACTTGTGAAAAAGACGCTGTGATTACTACAAATCAAATTGAATTAGGCAGTGGAAAAAATTGGCTCGGCACTAATATTGAACTCACCTGCGATAAATCGCAATCACACCTTAATACCAATTATCTAGTCAGCGAAAATCAATCTTTAGATGTGAACTACGTTGTAAATATTTGGGGCAAAAAAACAGATACTACGATTATTTCCAAAGGCATTTTAATGCACAACGGCGAAAAAACGCTTCGCGGTACACTAGATTTTAAACGCGGTTCAAAAGGTTCAGTGGGAAATGAAAGCGAAGAAGTTCTGTTATTAGACCCTGAAATTAAAAACAAATCCATTCCAATCATCTTGTGCGGTGAAGAAGACATCGAAGGCAATCACAGTGCCTCTATCGGAGAAATGGACGAGGCTCAATTATTCTATTTGCGAACTCGAGGCTTAGATGATGAGCAAATTCGCCATATGCAAATCGAATCAAAAATTCAGCTAATTTGCAATGAATTACCTAAAGAGTTACATGAATATGTATTAACTTATAAACAGGAGGCTTTTAAAAATGAGTGAATCATTTCGCAAGGATTTCCCTATATTAAACAATGAACAAAATCCTATCGTGTATTTAGATAACGCTGCCACTACACAAAAGCCTTTAAGTGTAGTAAACGCCGTTTGCAAATACTGCACAAGTCAAAATGCCAATCCCCTTCGTGGACTTTATGAACTAAGCGTAACTGCTACAGATGAGTATGAAAAAGCTCGCCACAGCGTGGCACAGTTTATCAATGCTAAAGAGGATTGCGAAATCATCTACACTAGAAATACGAGTGAATCCTTGAATTTAATCGCCTACACTTACGGCATGGAAAACATTCAAGAAGGCGATGAAATCGTAATTTCTATCATGGAACATCACAGCAATATTTTGCCTTGGCAAATGCTCGTAAAACAGAAAAAGGCTGTTTTAAAATATATGTACATTGATGAAGAAGGCGAAATTTCCGACGAAGAAATCAATAGCAAAATTACAACTAAAACTAAAATCGTATCTATTACACAAATTTCAAACGTGCTTGGCATAGCTCCACCGCTTGAAAAAATCATCAAAAAAGCTCACTCTGTCGGTGCTATAGCGATTGTGGACGGAGCTCAAGGTGCACCTCATATCAAAACAGATGTCCAAGCACTCGATTGCGATTTTTATGCATTTTCCGGTCATAAAATGCTCGCTCCTATGGGTATTGGCATATTGTACGGCAAAAAAGATATTTTAAACAATATGCCTCCATTCTTGCGTGGCGGTGAAATGATTGAAACAGTTACTGAGCAAGACGCAACTTTTGCTCCACTTCCTGAAAAATTTGAAGCGGGTACACCAAATGTATCAGGTGCAATCGGCTTAAAAGCTGCTATTGATTATTTAAACAAAGTTGGCTTTGATTATATCGAATCCCACGAACAAGCATTGATGAAAATAGCTATGGAAGAGTTATCTAAATTGCCTTATATCAAAATTTACGGCTCCAAAGATTACAGAAAACATACAGGCGTTTTGAGCTTTAATATCGAAGGCGTTCACCCACACGACGTGTCTTCACTCGTTGATATGCACGGCAAAATTGCCCTTCGTGCAGGAAATCACTGTGCACACCCATTATTAAAATTCTTAAAAGCACCGTCTACAAGCCGTATCAGTTTTTACTTCTACAACAACGAAGAAGATATCTATAAATTTATCGAACAGATAAAAAAAGTAAGGAGCTGGATGGGTTACAATGACTAATCTTTACAATGAATTATTAACAGAACACAATCTTCACCCTGAAAATAAATACGTATTAGAAAATCCTACAGCTAATCAGCATGGCATAAACCCAAACTGCGGAGATGAAATCACGCTTTCTGTAAAATTAAATGGCGATATCATCGAAGAAGCAGGTTTCCAAGGTTCTGGCTGTGCAATTTCACAGGCTTCTACAGATATTATGATTGACCTTATGCTCGACCAAACAGTTGAAGAAGCCAAAGAACTTTGCCGTTTATTTATCGGCATGGTTCAAGGGACAATCACTGATGAAGATGAATTAAAACCTCTAGAAGATGCACTTACTTTTAAATCCATCTCTAAAATGCCTGCACGCGTAAAATGTGCCGTTTTAAGCTGGCATACTATGCAAGAACTTTTAGATAAAGCAGTAACTGTGGCTAAAGAAAATAACTAAATAGCTAAAAAACAGGAGCTTTAATTTTAAGCCCCTGTTTTTTTACGCTATTTTCTATGCTTTTTCTATTCTATCATTCTATATCGTTGCCTTTCATCGTTCTCCACCAAGAAATTGTGCGAGAAATTTTAATCATCTCAGCTACTTTTTCCGGCTCATTTCCGTCAATCTTTCCCATATCCTCAGAAGTCAGCCACGTATTATCGTTAAAGCCTACGCTAAAATCACTTTTTCTCGTCAACGATTTACCAAGGCTGTAATAGCCAAAGCCTTTTGGTGCGATAAGTTCAATAATTGTAGCACCTAAATTTATATGACCACCTGCCATATTTGGAGAAATCATAGCTTTTTTTATGCCCTCACCATAGACGATAAACGGCACGCTATAGCGATTAAACATCGTCGGTTTGTCTTCAATATTCGTTCTATCTGCATGATCGCCCGTTATTACAAATAAATTTTGCTGTGGAAAAATTTTTTCTACATTTTTTATAAATTTGCCAATCACTTTATCGGTATACCAATAATGACCTAATCTATTCAATAAATCCTCATTACCTTGAACTTCTTGTGGCAATTTAGCACGAAGTTCTTCTTTGGGGAAACCTTCTTTTGCTAAATCTACGCTGTATGGAGCATGATTAGAAACAGATAAAATTACATAAACTGTCGGCTCTGCATTTTCTGCAATTTCTTCTTGCAATTTATCAAAGATAAATTTATCATCACTGCCCCACACATTGCCACTTGGATATTGATAATCTGACGCACAGTGAAATTCATCAAAACCTTGTGCCAACGCAAAATCCTTAATGCGTTCCCAACCACTAAAGCCAGAGTACCAAAACTGCGTTTTATAGCCCAACTTCTTTAATTGCGGTGCAAGCGAAGTTTTGTAAACTTGCCTGTACGATTCATATTGATGATTAGGATAGATATTTACATCGGATAAACCGCAGATTACAGCATTTACTGCCATTGGTGTAAACGCTCCATTAGGCATGAAATTGTGCGTATAGGTCGTATTTTCCTGTTGCATAAGCTCACGCATATTATCTGCTAAATGCAAATCGGCGTAGTTCTCTAAAGTAGGCCATTGAGCAAAACTTTCGCCGATAATTATAAAAATATGTTGCTTTTTATTAATAGTTGTTCCCTGTGCTTCATAATATAAATTATCATCAATTTGCCTTGCATTTTCTTGGTGCAATTTTTGGCTGTCAGTATAATTTGCCATTTTTTCTACATACGATTTAATCTGCGTTTTATCTACGCCGTAAATTATGCCATTATCAATGCGTTTTTTTATCGAATAGCCACGATAAATTGCCTGCATATCATCTAATATCATTTCATTTAAAAAAGTATCTTTCGTCTTAGTATAATTTTCCCAGTGAATGGATTTAGCATAGCTAAAACTTCCGCCAAAGCGAACGAATAATGCAAAGCTTAAAGTCATCACAATTATAGCTAATCTAAAATACCATTTGCCATTGTACTTAGAAAAACTTATCGATTTAAAGATATTTTTACAGAGAATCTGCTTTAAAATCCATGTGCAAATAAATGTAATAATAGCTACAAAAACAGTGCCTTCAAGCAAATTATACTGCTCTATCATCGTATAAAATAGTGCCGAAATATCATCATTTACAGCATTGAACACCATTTCATTAAAGCTTGTGTGAAATTCTTTGTAATACGAAAATTTAGCTATAAATAAAAAATTAGTTATAAAGAAAAATATAACTGAAACAATTATTCGCAGGCGATTATCTTTTTTACGCAAGCAAAAATTGTATAGCGTAGCAAAAATAAAAGATAGTAGCATTAAAACTCCTGCTGTCTTTAAGCTCATCTTTGCTCCATAGAAAATGCTCCAAAAAATATCATTGCCATCAATGTCGCCGGCATATTTTTTCATGCAAACAATAGCAATAATTCTTAGCAGATTTAAATATATCCATGCGTAGAAAAACACTATAAAATCCTGCTTTAAATTAAACGAAAAGCAGTCCCAAGAAAAATTTTTAAACAATAAAATGCTCCTTTCAGTTAAATTATCTAAAAAAACAGCTTAGGATTATACCTGAGCTGTTTTTTTACTATATCTAATTAATAATAGCTTATAATTGATTTATTGCCAAATAGTTTTCATGATGTTTTTGTATTCATCATTTAAATTTTTCACTGTTACATCAAACATGGTATAAATCAATTCGCCTGTGATTTCATCGCCATTGCAAACTAAGCAACAGTCTAAAGCCAAATTACCTTCTTCATCAAAATAATATTTAAAGGATTTGTATTTGCGATTCAAGGCATTTAAAAATTCACTAACAGAAGTTTTATTATCAGCTGTTACAGCCTTTGGTGCTAATAATATGCGAATCATTGCATAAATGCTATTATCCAAAATCAATAAGGTAGGTAATTGCTGTCCATTGATGTCTAATTTAGAACGAAATACGACTGTTTCTAACTTATCATTTGTCACTTCATCTACATAAAAGCAAGCAATCTTTTTTTCATTTAAAAACTTCTTAAAAACTTCAGCTTTTTTATTCATAATATATTCCTCTTTTCTAAAAATTTTAGTATGTAGTAAATAGTTTAATTACAAAACTAATATATATATTATCATAATTTATTACAAAAATAAAATAATTGACTTAATAAAATTCACATGATACTATCATGCTAGATTTATAATAAACCAATTAAAGGAGTTGATTTGATGAAAAAATATTATACTTTTGTAGCTATGTTAGTTATTACTTTAGTTATTCGCTTTATTGCCAATCACCTTCATAGCGGAATAGGAAATTTTATCGCTATATATTCGCTGATTAGTTGCCTTTTAGGATTGATTCCGGCAAAGCTTGCTCAAAAAAAAGGTAGTTCTTTTATCAAATGGTGGATATTTGGCTGGGTATTGTTTATCCCTGCTATGATTTTACAAAATCAACGACGACAAAAAAATATCTATAAATAACAAAAGAGCATTTTCGTTTTGAAAATGCTCTTTTTGTTTAGTACCTACTGCAATTTATAATATTTTAATCTTCTATTTTGCGAATTGGATTGAAGGTGAATTTGTCGCCTACAAAATCAATATCTACGGTATCGCTTTCTTTGATATTGCCCTTGATTATTTCTTTGCTAAGTTCAGTTTCGATTGTGTGGGAAATCAATCGACGAAGTGGTCTAGCACCAAAATTAGGGTCAAAACCTTCATTTGCAAGTTTATTGAGTGCATTATCCGAATAGCTAAGAGCAATATTTACTTGACGCTGTAATCGTTTGTTGAGGTTATCGAGCATAATGGAGGCAATTTGTTTTACCTGTTCTTTTGCCAAAGCTTTAAATACGATAATATCATCTACACGATTTAAAAATTCAGGGCGGAAATAATCTTTTAAGATATCTTTAACCATCTTTTCAGCAGTTGCAAATTCGCTTTGATTTAAGATTTCATGACTGCCCAAATTTGAAGTCATGATGATAACTGTATTTTTAAAGTTTACCACACGACCTTTGCCGTCAGTTAAACGACCATCATCTAAAATCTGCAACAAAACATTAAATACATCTCTATGTGCTTTTTCGATTTCATCTAATAAAATTACGCTGTAAGGGCGACGGCGTACTGCTTCTGTGAGCTGTCCGCCTTCATCGTAGCCAACGTACCCTGGAGGAGCCCCAATCAAACGAGCTACAGAGTGTTTTTCCATGTATTCGCTCATATCAATGCGAATCATACTGCGTTCATCATCGAATAAAGATTCCGCCAAAGTTTTAGCAAGTTCTGTTTTACCTACGCCTGTTGGCCCTAAGAATATAAACGAACCGATAGGGCGATTAGGGTCTTTGATGCCTGCTCTTGCACGAATTATCGCTTCGCTTACTGCTTTTACAGCTTCATCTTGTCCAACTACACGTTCATGCAATACATCTTCTAAATGCACGAGTTTTTCACGTTCGCCTGTAAGCATTTTTGTAACAGGAATACCTGTCCAACGGCTTACCACTTGAGCGATATCTTCTTCAGACACTTCTTCTTTTAATAAGCGGTTGCCTTCTTCATCTTGAACTTCTTTTTCCATATTAGAAAGTTCTTGCTGAAGTTGTGGCAGTTTTCCGTACTTAATTTCAGAGGCTTTAGCATAGTCGCCATTTCGTTGAGCTTTTTCCATATCGTTATGTGCTATATCCATTTCTTTTTTGATGGCACGAACGCGAACAATGCCTTGTTTTTCTTTATCCCATTTGGATTTTAATGCTTCTTCTTGCTTTTGTAAATCCTGTTTTTCTTGAATCAATTTTTCAAGCTTTTCTTTAGAAGCATCATCTGTTTCTTTGTTTAAAGCTTCTTCTTCGATTTGAAGTTGCATGATTTTACGGCTCAATTTTTCAATAGGTTCAGGAAGAGATTCAATTTCGGTGCGAAGTTTAGCAGCAGCTTCATCAACTAAGTCGATAGCTTTATCTGGCAAAAATCTATCAGAAATATATCTATCGGATAATACAGCAGCTGAAACGAGGGCATTATCGCGAATGCGAACGCCATGATGAACTTCATATCTTTCTTTTAAGCCACGCAAGATAGAAATTGTATTTTCAACAGTTGGTTCTCCTACCATTACAGGCTGGAAACGACGTTCTAACGCTGTGTCTTTTTCAATGTATTTGCGGTATTCGTTTAAAGTAGTAGCACCGATACAGCGGAGTTGTCCACGTGCGAGCATTGGTTTTAATAAATTGCCTGCGTCCATTGCACCTTCTGTTGCACCTGCACCGACAACTGTATGAATTTCATCAATGAATAATAAAATCTGTCCGTCAGATTTAGCGATTTCATTTAATACAGATTTAAGTCTTTCTTCAAATTCGCCACGGTATTTAGCACCGGCAATCAAGGAGCCCATATCTAGTGAAAACAAAGTTTTATTTTTAAGCGATTCGGGAACATCGCCCGCAATGATACGGCGAGCTAATCCTTCGACGATTGCAGTTTTACCAACGCCTGGTTCACCGATAAGCACTGGATTATTTTTTGTACGACGAGATAAAATTTCGATAGTGCGACGAATTTCTTCATCACGACCGATTACAGGGTCTAATTTGCCAACCCTTGCCATAGCTGTTAAATCACGACCGTATTTTTCTAGTGCTTTATATCCGCTTTCAGGATTATCGCTGTTTACATTTTGTTTGCGATTAGCCTTGATAACTGATTGCACTTTATTTTGATGAAGATTAAATTCACGGCATAACTTTTGCATATCTTCATCGCTGTCGCTGATAATAGCCATGAGCAAATGCTCGGTGCTGATGTAATCATCATTCATATTTTCGGCAAGTTTAGCACTGCGACCTAGCACACGCACCATTTCGGTACTCATGCCCAAACGACTTTGACCTTTTACACTTGGAATTTTCTTTAAAAGTTGTTCAAGGCGAGCTTTAAGCATTGGCAAATCGACTTTACATTCGCCAAAGATAGTGGAAAGCAAGCCTTCTGGTTCTTTAATCAATGCACAAAGCAAATGTGCAGATGTAATTTCTTGGTGATATCGCAAAGCTGCTTCTTGCTGAGCAGATTGCAAAGACTCTAAAGCCTTTTGTGTATATTTTTCTTCAGCCATAATTTAGACCTCCTAATAATCTACATATTACAACTAATTGAGTAGTTTAATTTCAAAGTAAACTTATATAAGCAATCGGTAATTTGTGAACTTTTTGCTTACAAGTCATATTATAAAATCAAAAAGTCAAAATGTCAAACACTTTTTTAGACTTTTTGACCTTTAATTTTATAATCTTGATTTAATTTGATATTTAACTTAAATGATTTATAATATTGGTAGGTTGATAAAAAACTGTAGAACTATAGAAAGGAACAATCCCATGAGAAAAATATTTATCGTATTAGCTGTAGTATTCACTTTTATTTCATTGAGCTTTAGTTTATCCGGCTGTGGCAACAATAGCACTACCGCTCAAAAAAATTCTGAAACTGCCAGTGAATTAAAAATAGAAATGCTAGACATCGGTCAAGGTGATAGTATTCTCATACGAACGGATAATCAAGTTGTTTTAGTTGATACGGGCGATATAGATGAACGAGAGCATTTGGTCAAATTATTAAAAGATAGAAATATATCCACGATTGACAAAATGATTATCACGCACCCTCATGCTGATCACTTAGGCGGAGCGTACGCTGTGTTTAAAAATTTCACGGTAAAAGAAGTCTATGATAATGGTGACCCTACAACTACTAAAACTTATATGACCTATCTAAAAAACATCAAGGAAAAAAATATTGCCTATCATCAATTAAAAGCCGGTGATGAGCTAAACTTGGGAACGGATATGGTATTTAAAGTTTTTAGCCCGACAGAGAAAATGCTCAAAACAGATGAGGATTTAAATAACAATTCTATCGTGGGGCAACTTCGTTACCATGATTTCACCATGCTATTTACAGGCGATTGCGAGCGTGAGGCAGAGCAGGAAATCGTCAAAACGTATGGCGATGAAATACAATCGCTCGTCTTAAAAGCCCCGCACCACGGCAGTAAAACTTCTTCTAGCGAAGCATTTTTAAAAGCTGTAGACGCTCAAGATGTTTTGATTTCACTCGGTGCTAACAACGAATACGGCCACCCGCACAAGCAGACTTTAAATAGATATAAGAAGTTTAATTTAAATGTCTATCGCACTGATACTGATGGCACAATTACAATTTCAAGCGACGGCACTAAAACCTATACTATTGTCAAAGAAAAAAATAAGGAGTGAAGATGATGTTAGCTGTAATTGATAGATTTGAAGAAGATAAAGCCGTGCTACTGGTTAGCGATGAATTTGACGATGAGCTAAAGATTAAGTTTCCTCGAAAACTTTTACCCAAAGATTTCAATTTAAAAGAAGGCGATTATATTTCGCTCGATATAAAATATGATGAAGAAGCTACTAAAGAGGCACAAAAAGAAGCTCAAGAGCTTTTAGCTTTGTTGCATAAAAATAAATAGTTTAAGGAGTTGTTATTAAGAAAATGACTTTTGTTCTAAAACGTTTCGTTGTTTTTACCATTTCACTTTTGATGTTGGCTGTCTGTGCTACAGCTTTTGCAGGAAAACCCGCAAGCGTTGAAAATATTTCCTACAGTATTTCTCAGACAGAAAACGGGCAGGACTATTTGCACGTTGAATTGACTGCAAATCGTCCTGTAGAAAATTTTTCTGCCAATCTAAATCCAAACAATAATAAACAGCTTGTTTTTCGCTTAGAAAATGCTAAATTGTCTCATATTTCCCGCCAAGAAAATTTGGACGGCACTATCGGCAGAAAAATTTTTGTTCAAGAGCTAGATAATAATTTTCTACAAGGGAAATTGTACACCAATAGCGAATTAACAAATAAAAGCTATAAAATCTACGCTGTGCCAAAGAGTAAACAGCAAAAGAAAAACATCATTGCTATAGATATTTTTCCTGCTACAAACGATAAGAACAAAGAAACAATTTTTGTGGATAACTTAAAAAATAAAATCATCACTTTAGACGCAGGTCATGGCGGTTCTGATAGCGGTGCAATCGGTCCTACAGGTTATAGCGAAAAAGAGGCAACTCTTGCGATTACGCAAAATGTAGCAGATATATTGTCTAATTCCGGTGCAAAGGTTTTGATGACAAGAGATAGCGATGTTGATGTCTACGGCGTGAACGCTTCAGCAATAAATGAATTGCAAGCTCGTGTAAATGTAGGCAACAATTCAAACTCTGATTTATTCATCAGCATTCACTGCAACGCTTTTACCAATCCATCAGCAAACGGCACACAGACTTTTTATTATGATGGAAGTTATCAAGGCAAAAAGCTGGCAACATTCATTCAAAAAGAGATGATTGAAGTGAATAATTTAAGAGATAGAGGTATTTCTACCTGCAATTTTTATGTAGTAAAACATTCTGCTATGCCTGCCGTTTTGATTGAAACGGCTTTTATCACCAACCCTACAGAAGAAGCCCTCCTTAGCGACCCTGACTGGCAAAGTGAATTAGCAAAGGCTATAGCACGTGGCATCAGTGCCTATTTTAATTGATTTTGTGATTAGGAGATGAGTTTATGCGATTAAAATTAAAATCTATGCTTAGTATCTTAGCAATTAGTATGCTGTTGATTGTTGCAGGTTGCAGTGAACAATCAAACAATTCTTCTTCACCTGCTACGACAAAGATTGAACAAGCTATGGATAAATCTTCTGATACAACTACTGATAAAAAAGAGGAGAAAGCAACCATATCGACAGTAAATATTTATTTTCCAGACGATAATGGCGAAAAATTAATTTTATCCACCAGACAAATAAATCCTAAAAGAGAAGATAAATACCTTGCCACCATTCAAACTTTGATTGACGGCCCTACATCAACTAAAGAAGGTATTTACATCATGCCTAAAGGTACTAAAATTTTAAGTGTAAAAATAGATAATGAGATTGCTACAGTTGATTTTAGCAAAGAATTTAAATCTAATTTTTCCGGCGGTTCTACAGGAGAAGTTATGCTAATTGGCTCTATTGTCAATACGCTCACAGAATTTGACAATATAAAAGCAGTTCGCTTTACCGTTGAAGGTCGCCAGTTAGAATCTCTAGCAGGTCATTTGGATTTAACCACTCCACAAAAACGCATGGAAAACTTATTTTAATAAATAATTTAAGAAGGTGTTTTTATGTTGACAGTTTTAGAAAATGATGAGGTACGTCTTAGTGTAGACTCCTTAGGAGCAGAAATTCACAGCTTTATTTTAAAAGAAACAGGCGATGAATACATCTGGCAAGCTGACCCTCAGTATTGGCAAAGACACGCTCCAGTACTATTTCCTATCGTAGGCAAATTGAAAAACAATCAATATGAATACGATGGTTCACTCTACAGCTTGCGTGGTCATGGCTTTGCCCGTGATAGCGAATTTGAATTAAAAGAGCAAACAGCTGATACACTTATTTATGAATTGATGTACAGTGAAGAAACTTTAACGCAATATCCTTTTAAATTTAAATTGTGCATATCGTATCAGCTTGAACACACTAGCGTAAAAATCGCATGGAAAGTCATAAATCTTGATGATAAAAAAGAAATGTACTTCTCCATTGGAGCTCACCCTGCATTTAATTGTCCTATCGGCAAAGATGGCAAATTCGATGAACACGAAATTGAATTTGAACAGACTGAACACAGTCCTCTAACTACTCATAAATTAAATTCAGCCGGTCTATTTGACGGACGAGTTGCTCCTGTAAATCTAGTTTACGGCAAAGTATTGCGTTTAAATCACAAGTTATTTATCGAGGACGCACTCGTATTTAAAAACTTATTCTCCGAAGAAGTTAAATTTAGAAATCCTATCAACAATCACTTTGTAAAAGTAAATTTCAAAGGATTTCCTTATCTTGGAATTTGGACAAAACCGGTCAAAGCTCCATTCATTTGCATTGAACCATGGTATGGCTTAGCAGATAGCACTCAAAAACGAGATTTCTCCAATAAAGACGGAATCTTAGAGCTTAAAGCGAACAAAGAATTTGATGCTTCCTACACTATAACCATAGGTTAAAATAAAAAATCTAAGGAGATGATTGATTGCCATGTCACTTTTAGATGAAGTAACTCAAGCAAATCACCATTTTATTACACATCTACCAAGTAGCTTTTCAGCTATTAATAAATTGCCACAGCGTAAACTCGCTATTATAACTTGCATGGATACGCGATTAGTGGATTTTCTTGAGCCGGCTTTGGGCATAGGTCGAGGCGAAGCAAAGATTATCAAGACAGCAGGAAACTCTGTAACTGATGAATTTGATGATATCATTCGCAGTTTATTGGTATGCATTTATGAACTTGGCGTTGAAGAAATAATGGTAATTGGTCATCACGCTTGCGGAATGGCTCATGCAACTTCTGACGAACTAATAGATGCAATGTTAGCTAGAGGAATTGCACAACAAGATATCGACAAAGTAAAAGCTAAACTCACAGCTTGGGTAGATGAATTTCATGACCCTGAACTAAATGTAGTCCATACAGTGAATAACATCAAAAATAATCCACTAATTGCCAAAAATATTCCCGTTCACGGCTTGATTTTCCACCCAGACAACGGCGAAGTAGATGTCTTAGTAAATGGCTACGAAAAATAAATTTCAAGCAAAAAAGCACCTTAAAATCAATTAAGGTGCTTTTTATTGGTTCTATAATAAATGTTGGGGTTTGAGAAAATTCTCAGGCTCTAAC
>Cebus_capucinus_imitator_PRJNA485217_SSR118__coassemble_393_pt1 | contig 16866 bp, 15 predicted proteins | sample Cebus_capucinus_imitator_PRJNA485217_SSR118__metabat2_high_PE_012 | metagenome-assembled genome bin Cebus_capucinus_imitator_PRJNA485217_SSR118 | reverse complement strand
AGGCCGAAAGTACTTGCATGGAGACGTGCTGGGAGGATAGGAAGTTGCCAGTTAATAGGCTTTAAGCCTAGATAATGGAATATGGCGGCTATGGTGAAGTGGTCAACACGGCGGATTGTGGCTCCGTTATCGCGTGGGTTCGAACCCCACTAGTCGCCCCATTACCTTAATTATATTTCTATAATAGGGGTATAGCTCAATTGGTAGAGTAGTGGTCTCCAAAACCATTGGTTGTGGGTTCAAGTCCTACTGCCCCTGCCATTAGTTTACAATATAATAATATGGAGTGATACTCAAGAGGCTGAAGAGGACGGTTTGCTAAATCGTTAGACGGTTCGCCGTGCGAGAGTTCGAATCTCTCTCACTCCGCCATTTTGTAAGCGTTAGCGACATTGAAATCAATCAATGTCGCTTTTTTGCATTTTAGAGCAGGTAATAGATAAAAGGGGTTTGAGAAAATTCGGTTTTATAAGGTTCTATAAGGTTCTATAATAAATGTTGGGGTTTGAGAAAATTTTCAGGCTCTTAACATTTATTATAGAACCAAAAAACTAGATAGGATTAATCCTATCTAGTTTTCTATTTAACATCATTTTCATCGTAGATTTTTTGAAAGGTAGTTTTTTCTTTGTGCAGTTTTTCATAATAGGCTGGCGGGCAGATATCATTTTGTTGTTCTTTGGCTAATAAGGTATCCCAAAGCAGTAGAATATTATTACCAATATCTGACATAAAGCGTACGCTATTTGTATCTTTACAGATATCCCAAGCTACGCCTATGCCTTCATGCTGATTTGCGTACATTTTGTCAAATGATTCACTCATTTTATCATTGAATTGTACATTTAGCATAATGCTATAGATTTGAAATTTTGTATCTACTAGAAAATAATGGCTGTCGATTACTTTTAAATCGTATTTTCTCTCTACAAGTTCAATCAAGGGTTTTGGTGCGGGATAGTCGCTCATAAGAAATCCTCCAAAGTTAATATTGTTTAATTATAAAAAGGCGTAACCATAGTGGCTACGCCTTTTATGTTATAGTTTAATTTTGCTATTAGCTACGTTTTTTGGCATATTTTATTTCAAAAGGCGAGGACGTTTTATAGCTTGTTTCACCGAGCTTTGCATGGGAGAATATATTGATAAACTGTTGTACGGCAAGTGTTGGAGATAATTTGCCTTCGATAACTTCGCTTTCAATATCGTCTTTGCAATTTACAATTTCTGGTGAGCGGTAAAATAAATTGTGCAGATGTTCTTCAACCATTGCGTGAACCCAAGATAAGGTTTGCTGTTTGCGTCTTTTTGCAAGTACGCCATTTTCCTTGCCTTGTCGCATGAATTTTAAGATGACATCTTGCCACAATTCCATAACGCCTTCATGTGTATATGCCGAACAAGTGTAAGCGTGAGTCGTCCAATTTTCAGTGGCTTGACGCAAGAATTGCAAAATGCGTTCGTATTCGGCGCGGGTAACTCTTGCACGCTGTTTGTTGTCGCCGTCTGCTTTGTTGACAACGATTGCGTCGGCAAGTTCCATAACGCCTTTTTTCATGCCTTGCAGTTCATCGCCTGCCCCTGTAAGTACGACGAGCAAGAAAAAGTCCACCATGGAACGAACAGTCGTTTCACTTTGCCCTACGCCTACTGTTTCTACAAGGATTGTATCGTATCCTGCAGCTTCGCACAACAGGAGCGTTTCACGGCTTTTTCTCGTCAAACCGCCGAGCGTTCCGCCAGAAGGCGAAGGTCTGATAAATGCGTTTGGCTCTCGCGATAATTGCTCCATGCGTGTTTTATCGCCGAGAATACTGCCACCTGTAACTGTGCTTGAAGGGTCAACTGCAAGAACTGCTACTTTATGACCTGCTTGACATAATTTAGTGCCGAGTGCTTCTATAAATGTAGATTTACCTGCCCCCGGTACACCTGTTATGCCAACGCGAGTCGATTTTCCAGTGTAGGGAAGAAGTCTTTGAATTACTTGTTGTGCCATATCAAAATGAACGGCAGCATTGCTTTCAATCAAAGTAATAGCACGAGATAAAATCATGCGATTTCCCGATAGTACACCTTCTACATAATCATCGACAGTCAATTTTTTTCGCTTTACAACGGGTGGAACAGTTGGTGGTGCATTTGTCTTAGCATTATTGTCTGTCATGCCATCATGTCCACCTTCGACGCCACGCATAACACGGCAGGCGAATTTATCGTCATCTTCTTTGGGTCGCCAGGAGGGTTTATATGTTTCAGTCATGGTATTAGTCCTCCAAACGTTTGTTTAAGAGCTCCAATACTTTTTTAGCACAAACAGGAATAATTGTACCTGGTCCAAAGATTGCGGCAGCACCGTGTTCATAGAGGTAATCGTAATCTTGAGCAGGAATTACACCGCCGATTACTACCATGATATCTTCACGACCACGCTTTTTAAGTTCTTCGATTAATTGAGGCATAAGTGTTTTATGACCAGCAGCAAGAGAGCTCATGCCGACGATATGAACGTCATTGTCCACCGCATCTTGAGCTGCTTCTTCTGGAGTTTGGAACAATGGGCCGATATCTACGTCGTAGCCCATATCCGCAAAGGCAGTAGCGATAACTTTTGCTCCGCGGTCATGACCGTCTTGTCCCATCTTAGCGATGAAGATACGAGGACGGCGACCGTGTTCAGCCTCGAAATCATCTGTCATATCGCGAACTTCTTTGATTACATCATCATCGCTAAATTCACTGCTGTATACGCCGGAGATAGAGCGAATGATTGCTTTGTGACGACCGCAGACTTTTTCAACAGCGTCTGAAATTTCACCTTTAGAAGCACGAGCACGTGCGGCTTCAACAGCAAGTTCCAAGAGATTACCTTCACCTGTTTCCATAGATTTTGTAATAGCTTCAAGGCAGGATTGAACTCTTGCATTGTCGCGGTTAGCACGCAATTTTTTCAAGCGTTCAATTTGAGCTAAGCGAACGGCTGTATTATCTACTTCTAAGATATCTAGTGGGTCTTCTTTATCTAAACGCAAATAGTTTACGCCGACGATTTTTTCACTGCCAGAGTCGATATGAGCTTGACGGCGAGCAGCTGCTTCTTCGATACGCATTTTTGGAAGACCTGTATCAATAGCTTTACTCATGCCACCGAGAGCTTCAACTTCTTGAATATGAGCCCATGCTTTTTTGATGAGCTGATTTGTCAAATATTCTACATAGTAAGAACCGCCCCAAGGGTCGATAACTTTGCATACTTTAGTTTCGTCTTGAATGTAAAGCTGAGTATTGCGGGCAATGCGAGCAGAGAAGTCAGTTGGAAGTGCAATAGCTTCATCAAGTGCGTTTGTATGAAGAGATTGTGTATGTCCAAGAGCTGCTGCCATAGCTTCAATACAAGTACGAGTGATATTGTTGAATGGGTCTTGTTCTGTAAGGCTCCAACCAGAAGTTTGAGAGTGAGTGCGAAGTGCCATGGATTTTGTCTTTTTAGGGTTAAAGGAATTGACGATTTTAGCCCAAAGCATACGTCCTGCACGCATTTTCGCAATTTCCATAAAGTAGTTTTTGCCCATTGCCCAGAAGAAAGAAAGGCGAGGTGCAAACTGGTCAATAGTAAGTCCGTGTTCTGTACCTGTGCGGAGGTATTCAAGACCGTCAGCTAGCGTATAACCAAGTTCGATATCGGCAGTAGCACCAGCTTCTTGCATATGGTAACCAGAAATGGAAATGCTATTGAATTTAGGCATGTATTTTGAAGTATATTCAAAAATATCGCCGATAATACGCATGGACGCAGCAGGAGGATAAATATAAGTGTTGCGAACCATGAATTCTTTTAAGATATCGTTTTGGATTGTACCTGCCATAACGGCTTTATCTACCCCTTGTTCTTCGCCGGCTAAGATATAAAAGGCCATGATAGGAAGTACAGCACCGTTCATAGTCATAGATACGGACATCTGGTCAAGAGGAATACCTTTAAAGAGGATTTCCATATCCAAGATAGAGTCAACGGCAACGCCTGCTTTACCAACGTCCCCAACAACGCGAGGGTGGTCCGAGTCATAACCACGGTGAGTTGCAAGGTCGAAGGCAATAGAAAGACCTTTTTGGCCGGCAGCAAGGTTACGGCGGTAGAACGCATTTGATTCTTCAGCAGTAGAAAAGCCTGCGTATTGGCGAACTGTCCAAGGTCTAGTTACGTACATGGTAGCGTATGGGCCACGCAAAAATGGCGGAATGCCTGCTACGTATTTTAAGTGGTTGCAATCTTTGTAAGCAGATTCATCATACAAAGGAGCAACATCTATTTGTTCCATTGTGCGGTAAAAATTTTCTTCAAAAGATTTATCAGTTTCAGCTTCTAATTTTTCCTTCCAAGCAGCAAATGCATTTTCATCTTTTAGAGCTTGCTGAAAGGGAATTTGAGTAAAATCAGGAATTCTTGACATTATTTAAACATCCCCTTTTCTTTTTGCATTCGGAGCAATGTTTCATAGCAGTTAGAGCGAACGCTGATGTAATCGTCCATGCCTACAGCGTCGCAAAGTTCTTTAAGTTCAGGGCTAGGAGCACCTGCTAAGAAGACTTTCATTTCAGGTTTAACTTTTTTGATACCTTTTGTTACAGCAGGAGCAAGTTCTGGATATGTTGCATCAGTAGAGCATACGATAGCAACATCAGCACCTGATTCAACAGCGGCTTTTACAGCTTCTTCAACTGTAGCAAAGCCATTGTTGAGCATTACATTAAATGCTGCAACTTGCATAAAGGAAGTAACAAAGTCTGCACGAGCTTTATGTTGAGGAATAGGTCCCATATTAGCCAAGAAGATATTTACATTTTCGCCTGTTTGGCTTACAAAGGTTTCAGTGCGACGGCGAAGTTCTTCATATCTTTCTGTCCAGCGATGAGCTTTTATCGCTTCAACTTTTTCCCCTGTGCTAGTGCCTGTTAGAGCAGTTGAAATTTCGCCCAAAGTTGCACCGGCACGAAGTGCTTTTTCTACAGTTTCAATTAAAGTTCCATGCTCGCTAAAATCGCGTTCGGAGATTTCGTTTAAGAGCATTTTTACATAGTCTGTATCGCGAACTTTTTCATTGACTGCGATAGCGAGTTTGCGTTCCTTGATAATAGAATCGAAATCTACTTCTGGAACTTCAAGCGGTTTTTCTGTCATATTAGGGTACATATTGTTGCCGACAGCACGGTCTTTTCTTGTAGCTAAATTCTTAAAGCGACTTTCTAATATTTCTTTGATAGCCTCTTGGACTTTTCCGCTTTCAAGAGCAGGGATTAATCCGCCATGAGCTTCGATTTCTTGGAATTTAGCCCAAGCTTTTTGCGTAAATTCTTCTGTTAGTGGTTCAATATACCAGCTACCACCTGCCATATCTACAGTGCCGAGGAAGTTAAATTCATGCTGTTCCATGATTTGAATATTGCGAGCAATACGGCGAGAGAATTCATCGCTTGGGCGAATGCAGTGGTCAAATGGTTTTACGAACATACCGTCCATGCCACCTACAACAGCAGAGAAGGATTGCGTTGCTGCACGGAGCAAGTTTACATATGGGTCGTATTGTGTTTGGCAGAAGCTAGAGGTACTTACATATACATTAATTTTTTGAGCCTCTTCGTCGCCACCGCAGTTTTTAACGATTTGTGCCCAAACTGTTTTAACGCTTCTAAGTTTTGCAATTTCCATGAAGAAATTTGCACCAATGCTAAAGTGGAAACGCAAATGGCGACAGAAGGTATTCACATCAATGCCACGTCTTTCCATAGCACGCATATAAGTTACAGCTTCATTCATAGCGTAAGCAACTTCTTGAATATCATTTGCCCCGCCATTGTGATAAACATCAGTATTTACGACAACAGTTTTTAATTTTGGAGCGTATTTTTCAGCCCAAGAAATAGCATGTGCCATTTCATCGTAGTATTCATCAAGTGGACGAGTGAGTTGTCCATCTAAGGCAAGTTCGCCTATTGGGTCAGCTGTGATTGCACCGTGCAATTTGCTAAGAGGCATTGCTTTTTTCTCGCAAACGCTCGCAACCCCTGCAAGCATAGCAGTATTAGACGCACCAGCATAAATATCTATTTCAAATTTTTCTAAGTCAACGTCGTCAAGCAAAGTTTCAATATCTGAAAGTGTAGCTAAGGAAACGCCGATATCGGAAATTTTAGAGCTATCCGCTTTATCTAGGTCAAAGCCTTCGCGAGTAGCAGTATCTAGTACAACGCTTGCAGCAGTAGAACCTTTTAAAAGTTCATATTTAACCATTTCATTGGCTTCTTTTGGTGTTTTACCATCACATTCTTGAGCTATAGTCCAAGGTTTTTTGATATAACCGCTGGCATTTGCTCCACGCAAATTACTTTCAAGACCAGGATAAGTTTGATTGTGAGTCAATCCTTCTTGGTCTTCTAAGCGGTACATAGGATTTAACATAATACCTTCATACGTTTTAGTGTACATAGCTTTTTCAAAAGGCTTACCCTTTAAAAGTGCGATAACTGCATCTTTCCATTCTTCGTAAGTTGGAATTGGAAATTCGTCAAAAGAAACAGGAGGTAAATTTTCTATTTTCTTATCTTCCATATACAGCATCCTTTCTTAAAATGATTTAACAAGATGACAATATTGATTGCTCGTTCTTATCGCTTGCAAATTTGACTGCCAAGTATGTACTCAATAAAAAAGCCACCACAAAATGTGATGGCTAATATATTTTAATAATTAAGATTAGCTGTAAAATAATTAATATTTAATCAGCGACTAATTATAAAATCTATACCGAGCGCATCAAAGGCTTGCCTTAATACTAAAGCTAAAATTGCTTTGTACCTAAAAATAGGGTATAAAAAATAAAACCGCTTTTCATATACTTTTATGAAAAACGGTTGAAATTCGTATTAAGACTCGTATTTATATCAATTAAAAAATATAAAATACGAATATGTTACGACATCTCTCCCCGTCTCTCGCAGGTCAAACGACGATGCTTCCTATAGGCAGTTCTTCTGACTCAGTATCATTGCTAACTTCACCTTCCCAGTTTCCCAGTGGTATAATCGAAGCTCGCTCCTCTTTACAGCGGCGGGACCGTGTCGGGCTTTAACCGACTTCCCTATTAAGCATAAAATGCACCTATAAGGTTCAATATTAACTTGTTTGGTTTTATTATACGTTTTAGTTATTGTTTTGTCAATTATCGAATTTTATTTATAATAAAATTTTATAGATAAAAAAGCCTTGTAGATTTTGCAAAATACGCTATCTGCAAGGCTTTTAGCTTATTGTATTTATTTTTTAATTTTCTTCGACACGCATCAATAAGAAGGTTAAATCTGATAGGCGATTTAAATAAATTTTCACCTTAGGATTTATTTCTTCTTTTTCTGCCAAGGTCAAAACTTCTCGTTCTGCTCTGCGTGTTACAGTTCTAGCTAAATCTAAAAATGCACCTGATTTAGTATCTCCTGGCATGATAAATGCTCTAAGCGGTGGAAGAGTTTCTTCAATTTCATTGATTTTACTTTCAATTTCATCAATTACTTCTTGCGTTATATAGTATTTATCTGTAATACTAGCTAAATCTGCCATGAGTTTTAAATTCATCTGTTCTAACTGTAAAAGCAAATCTGCAACTTCTTTTTTTTGAGCAAAAGCACGGGCAATGCCAAGGGCTGAACTGATTTCATCTACAGTTCCATATGCCTTTACACGCAAAGAATTTTTAGCAACTCTTTGCCCCGTGTATAGGGAAGTAGTGCCTTTATCGCCTGTTTTTGTACAAATTGACATAGATTAATCTCCGTTAAATTGACTAAAATCAACATCATGATTTGGTTGATAAATTTCTGTTTCGCTAAAGAATACGTGAATTTCTCTTTCTGCATTTTCTACACTGTCGGAAGCATGAACAGTATTTACTGTCTTGGAGAGAGCAAAATCTGAGCGGATACTGCCTGGCGTAGCTAATTTAGGGTCTGTTTTGCCATTGATTGCACGAACTCGTTCGATTGCATTTTCGCCTTCTACAACTAAAGCGACAATTCTATCTGAAGCCATGAAATCAACTAAGCGTTGGTAATATGGTCTACCGATATGTTCTGCATAATGCTTAGACGCAATACAATCGTCCATTTCAAGCATTCGCATTGCTACAATATCGAATCCTTCATTTTCATATCTCTCTACGATATTTCCGATATGACGATTTACCACCGCATCTGGTTTAATTAATACCAAGGTTCTTTGTTTCATGACAAATTTCACTCCTAAATTTATTTTTCGTAGTTTTTCGCTACCTCTGCATAGTGTATTGCTGATTGATGTAATGCGTCGATTTCATCTTCGTTTAAAGCACGTATTACTTTAGCTGGAGAACCAAAGCACATAGAATTATTAGGCAGTTTTTTATGTTCAGTAACGAGTGAACCAGCACCTACAACGCTATTTTCACCGATTTGAGCATGACCTAACAAAATTGCTCCCATGCCAATGAGCGTATTGTCGCCGACCTTATAGCAATGAACAATAGCATTGTGTCCTACTGTAACGTAATTTCCCACGATTGTAGGTTCATTGTACATCGTATGCACTGTTGCATTGTCTTGGATATTTGTATAATCCCCGATGACGATAGGTTGCAAATCACCACGGATTACAGCACCTGGCCAAATATTTGCATATTCACCAATAGTAACATCGCCGATAACTGTTGCGTCTGGGTGAACGAATGCAGTCTTTGCGATTTTCGGTGTATGATTTTTATAAGTATAAATAGCCACTAAAAATCCTCCTAGTTTTCCTGTGATAAATTATTTTTATTTTACAACCATTACAGGAATAGGGGAATCTTCGATAACTTTTTGGCTTACACTGCCGATTAATGCACCCTTGAAAATACCAAGTCCACGGCTACCCATGATGATTACATCAGAATTTACTTCTCCGGCAACTTTGATGATTGCTTTTGGACGAGAGCCTGTTTCTACGTGTTTTGTAGCACTAACGCCTTCAGGCAATTTTTCCCAAATGCGGTCAAAGACAATATCGCTTGGAATGTGTTCATTGATATGGCTAGATACATATACAAAATCTAAAGATGCACCGGATTTTGCTGCTAAATCAATTGCTTGGTCTACTGCCTTGCAAGCGTTATCGGAACCATCAACAGGAACTAAAATTTTATTTATTTTACTCATAATGTATATCCTCCTCATTGTCAAAACGAATTTGTAATTTACAATTAAAGTATGACTCGCATAATACTTATATAATTAATTTTCGTGATATTTTTACAAATTCCTTTTTTATTTTTCGATTGCAGAAAAATTTTTATATCGTCCACCAATCTGTAAAGTTTTTGGCGATGTAATTTGTATTTTGAATTAAATTTTCATTTATATAGACGCTCTGACCGATTTTTGGCGTGATTAATTTGTAATTTGCATTTTGGCTTGCTATTTTCAATCGTTCATAAGGCTCTTGCCAGCGGTGAGGGCTTAGGCAAAATTTTCCCGAGTGAACAGGCACGATGACTTTGGCATTTATATCGCAAGAAGCAGTTGCACTTTCTTCGGGCATCATATGCACGCTGTGCCAGCTTTCATTGTATTGTCCGTCCTCCATGATAGCAAAATCAAATCCGCCAAACAGCTTACCAATCTCTTTAAAATGCTTTCCATATCCGCCGTCGCCACTGTAGAAAATTTTTTTATCCTTTGATACAAAGGCAAAGGAACCCCAAAGCGTTTGGTTGCGTTCAAATAGGCGACCAGAAAAATGCCTTGAAGGCAGTACGTGGATTTTAAATGAATCTTCAAAGGCGATTTCCTCATACCAATCACCTTCATGAATTATTTCAGGAGCAAATCCCCAAGCTTCAAGATGACTTCCTACGCCAAGCGGGCAGACGATATGCTTTATTTTATTTTTTAAGCCCATCACTGTAGCGTAATCTAAATGGTCCCAATGGTCGTGAGAGATGACGAGAATATCTATAGCTGGCATATCTTCGCACGCATAAATGCGTGTACCGTCAAACGCTCTTATTAAAAATGGAAGTGGTGAAGCGTAACTGCTAAATACAGGGTCAATTAAAATTTTCTTTTTATCTATTTGCAAGAAGGAACTAGAATGTCCTAGCCAAACGAATACATCTTTATTTTCTTCGGATAAATTTTTTAAATCTGTTTTTATCGCAGGAATGGCTTTAATAGGTGCTGTTACTCCTTTTGTAGGGTATACTAGCTCTTTCATATTGCTCAAAAATTTACCGTCTTTAGCCGTAGGCATAAGCGGTTCAAAATTTTTAAACTCTCCATTTTGGTAGTGCGGTGAATTTAAGATACGCTCTTTTCGCATACCTGTAGCTTTTGCTCCGAATTTTGCTGTATGCACAAAAACGCCTCCTCCTATAGCAGACAGAGCCAACACTGCTCCTGTACCGATTAGAAATTTGCGACGAGATAATTTATATTTGGGTAAATTCTTCACGATATTCAATCCTTTAGAGTTGAATTTTAGTATAAGTTAAGTATAAAATATAAAGTACACTCTAAGTCAACAAGCTAAAAAATAGACTAGGCAATAGCAAATCGCCTAGTCTTAAAAATATCAATCTAAATCAATTAAATTTTTGCCTTCGTGATATAATCCTGTGCGACAGATTAAAGCTTCTTCTACAGGAATTTGCAAATTGAATTGCTCTTTTAGCACAGTTAAAACTTCATTTGCTTTAGTTGTGCCAGTAGAGGTTATTTTGATATTCATGTAGATATTTAAATTATCGTCTTGAACCTCAAATTTTATCGGTTTTGGCAAATACTGCTTTATTTCAATTTCTTTGCGTTTTTTAGGCGTTTCTCTGACGATGATGATTTCTTTAGCACTGTTTAATCTATTAATCGCTGTATCAATATCGCCGACCTCTTTAGTGATTGGTAAGCTAATGCTGTAAGAGCCTTCATCTACTATTGACATTAACGCTTTTGCTTTCATATCAATTTGTTTTGCCTTGAGTAATTTTACGCCGGCAGGCAATACACGAGATAATTTATCGAATAACTCTGGCTGACAAATATCTTTTTTTAGCTCTAAATCCATGTATTCAGCTTCGCTAGTAACGCCTACGGATAGAGCAGAAGCGAAAGATATTTTCATATGAGGATTAAAACCCTCTGAATAACTAGCCGGCAATTTAGCTCTACAGATGGCACGTTGCATCAATGAGGCAAAATCCAAATGTGAAATATAGCGGATTGAATCGTTCTTTGTTATTTCCAAACGGTATTTTATCATTTATTATCCCCTTGTTATTTAGAAATTATTTTATAGTATCCATATCTGTGCCAAGTGTTGGACAAATGCCACAGCCGTTGCAATTATCGTGGCGACAATCTCTTGTCAATTCTTCTTTTAAAGCTTTTTGGTATTCCTTTTGCAAGAATCTTTTGCTCACGCTAGGAGTTGTATGTTCCCAAGGCAAGGTTTCATCGAATTTGTATTCACGGCTACTGTAAAATAATGGGTCGATACCGCATTTTTTAAATGCATTTAGCCAAACCTCATATTTAAATTCTTCGCTCCAACCATCGAATTTAGCACCGTCTTTCCATGCTTGATAGATGACTTTGCCAATTCTGCGGTCGCCACGGGAAATTGCTCCCTCAAGCGTACTTGTAGTAGCTGTATGGTAGTTGAATTGGATTGCTCTATCGGTGATATGTTCTTTTAACAATCGCTGTTTACGCTGAAATTCTTCTAAACTGCACTGAGGGAACCATTGAAATGGCGTAAAGGGTTTTGGCACAAAGCAAGATACGCTGACAGTTATGCGGATATCGCGTCGCTTGGTGATGTAGCGGTAGAGGCGGGCAACTTTTGCCCCAAGTTCTGCAATGCCGATAATATCTTCATCTGTTTCCGTAGGTAAGCCCATCATAAAATAGAGTTTTACATTTTTCCAGCCATGGCGGAAAGCTGCTCCTGTTGCTTCCATGAGATTTTCTTCTGTTACACCTTTGTTGATTACATCGCGTAATCGCTGTGTTCCTGCCTCTGGTGCAAAGGTAAGACCGCTTTTTCTAATCTGTTGCATTTTGTGAGCTAGGTCAATGGAAAAACTATCGATGCGAAGTGAAGGCAAGGAAAAGGACACGCGTTCGTTTTTGTAATCTTCCATGAGCTCATCGACGATTTCGCCAAGGCAAGAGTAGTCAGCAGAACTTAGTGAGGTGAGTGACATTTCATTGTAGCCAGTGTTATTTAGAGCCTCTTTAGCGATTTCATGCAAGCGACTAGCTGTGCGTTCACGAACAGGGCGATAGGCAATGCCTGCTTGGCAGAAACGACAACCGCGAGTACAGCCACGGAACAATTCTAGCATTATGCGGTCATGGACAATATCAATATATGGTACAACAGGTTTTTTTACAGCGATAGCTTCACGGAAATTTTTGATTACACGTTTATTGATGACAGGTTTTGCTTCTGCTTGCAGGATTTTTAATTCTTTAAAGGTGCCGTCTTCATTGTATTGCGGTTCGTAGAAAGAAGGAACGTATATGCCGTCAAGTTTAGCTAGGCGATTCAATAAACCTTTTCTTGAATCAGGGCGACCTTCTTCTTTCCAAGCAATAAAAGTATCGACAACTTCATTTAAGATTTCTTCACCTTCGCCAACTACAAAGAAATCAAAGAAATCAGCTACAGGTTCAACATTGTAAACACAAGGGCCACCACCTACGACAAAAGGGTCAGACTTACTGCGTTCACTGCTGTAGATTGGAATATTTGATAAATCGAGCATATTTAACACATTTGTGTAAATCATTTCATATTGCAGTGAAAAGCCGAGAAAGTCAAATTCTTTAATCGGCGTAAATGACTCTAAAGCGTAGAGTGGAATATTGTTTTCACGCATTTTTTCTTCCATATCAAGCCACGGAGCGTAAACGCGTTCAGCTACAGTATCTTCTCTATTGTTTAATACTTCATAGAGAATTTTTAAACCCAAATTAGACATACCAACTTCATAGACATCTGGCATAGATAGAGCAAATGTGCATTTTTGCTCCTCATGATTTTTATGCACAGCGTTTAATTCTCCGCCTGTATAACGTGCTGGTTTAGTTACAGTCTGTAAAATGGAGTGATTTAATTTAATCAATAATAACGTCCTTTCCTTATATCTGAATCTAATTATTCATAACTTTTCTTTATAAATATATACTCATGAAAAAAGCTGCTGTTTAAATGTAAAAAACTAAATAAACAGTAGCTTTTTTGTAGCTTTAAAAATATTATTCTTTTTCGCTAGCTGAATTTTTTTCAGAGTTATTTTCTTCGCTTGTTTCTGTTTCCATACCTACATCTTTAAGACCGCTCTTTGCCGTTTGAATTGTGCTCATGATATTTTGCATATACAAAGTCATATGGTCAAAAATTTGGTCAGCGTATTGAATGGATTCATTTCTGACTTCTTGAGAATGCTCTTTTGTTCTTCTCAAGATTTCTTCTGCTCTAACTTTAGCTGCTTTAGTGATTTCATCATCGGCTACTTGTCTTTGAGCGTAGGCTTTTGCTTGTTCGATGATATTTTCAGCTTCTTCTTGAGCCTCTTTGAGTATTTCTTCGCGTCGTTTAGTGATTTCTTCCGCTTCTTTTAGGGCAGAAGGCCATTGTTCGCGAATATTATCAATCAAGCGAATGAGCGTTTCTTCTTCGATGAAGCATTTGCTTGAAAAGGGAAATCGTTTAGAATTAGTTACTAATTCCTCTAATTCATGTATTGTCTTTAAAAGATCCATGATAATCTTACACCTTACCTTAATTTAAAATATTATTTTGTAGAATTATGAACCTTATTGTAAATAGCAGTTTCTACGCAAGGAGGAACAAGATTTTTAATATCTCCACCAAATTGTACCAATTCTCTAATTGCAGATGAAGATATATGGTAATAATGGCTATTTGTAGTTAAAAAGATATTTTCGATATCGGGAGAGATGTTTTTAACTAGCATAGCACGTGGAAATTCATAGAGAAAATCGTTGGCATCGCGAAGTCCACGAACGATTACTTTTACATTTTTTTGATGTGCATAATCTGCAAGAAGTCCGTCAAAAGAGTCTACGCTCAAATTTGGAATATGACTTGTAGATTCTTTTAAAAGTGCAACGCGTTCTTCTACGCTAAAAAGCGGTTTTTTGTGAACATTGTTGAACACACCAACAATCACTTTATCGAACATTTTAGAAGTTCTTTCAAAAATATCAATATGCCCATTTGTAACAGGGTCAAAACTTCCAGGGCAAAGTGCAATTATCATAATTATTCCTCGCTTGTTTCATTAGATAAATCATTTAATTTATAGATACTGATTTGCGTAGTAGAACCGTATTTTTGTCTACGCAATAGAGAAAAGTTATCGTGTGATTCGGGCAGTACATCTTCAATGGCGTGCTCCATGACGAGAATACCTTGACTATTTAAGATAGGATATAGCTTGAGTGTTTCTAAGACTTTTAAGCATAAATCCTTGTGATATGGTGGGTCGCAAAATACTATATCGAATTTGCGGTTGTTCAAATATAGTTTTTTTAAGGCGACAAATACATCAGCTTTTAAAATCTCCGCTTTATCTATAAGGCGTGTATGTTGAGCATTGAATTTTATTACAGAAATGCTTTCTGCTGAGGAGTCGACCATTACAGCACTTTTTGCTCCACGGCTTAACGATTCTAACGCTAGATTTCCTGTGCCTGAAAAGATATCCAGCACTTCTTTATCGTAAATTTTACTGCTTAAAATATTAAATAACGATTCTTTGATTCTATCAGCAGTCGGTCTAGTATTTTGCCCTTTAGGGGCTTTTAATTTAGCCCCACGAGCTAAGCCGGTGATAATTCTCATGCATTATCACCTAATAATTTTGCTTTTAAAGTTTTATATGTTCTTGTATAATATGCTCCGTTTTGCGATTCGCGGTGGTCAAAGCCGTAGGCTCTGCGACTGATTGCCAAAATTGGCGGTGCTTGAATGCGTTTTGCCACAGCCATGCCTGTGAATAGATTCCACCAGCGTTCTAAATCGGCAATAAAGTCTTTTGCTGTAGGGAAGTATTTTTCAACTAAACCTTTTTCACAACCAATATGTTTTTCTAAAGTATTTTCGCTGTACCAGGTCAAAATATCTTCAGGAGTAACTTTATTCCAGCTTTCAATGAAACTGCGGAATAAATAATCATGGTATGGATATTTTATTGGGTCGCCCTTTCCGGCATCGACATCTTGTTCAGCAGAAAGTTCAGCACTAGGCACGATATCGATAATGCCCTGTGGAATAACTTCTTTTTTGTAAACTTCTTTGTTTAGATATTCAGCTAAAGCGTAAACTTGGTATTTCCAAAGGTCAGCCATACCAGCTAAAAATCCCGACTGGTCGCCGTAGAGTGTTGAATAGCCTACTGTTGTTTCTGCTTTATTAGCATTGCAAGTAAAGCCACCGCCGAGCGTTGCTGCCATACCTGCCAAAATGCGAGCAGAGCGGTCACGAGCTTGAATATTCTCTTTGACAAAAGAAGATACGCTCGCTTTAGCTACATTATTTGTCGATAAATCGGTGATTTCAGCACTTTCAAATTGTTTTACGCTGAAGTCTACCACTTCTTGAATTGGAATAACAGTGTAGTTACAGCCTAAATTGTGAGCAAGTTCACTCGATAAGCCTTTGGTAGTTTCAGAGTTGAACTTACTTGGCATATTGATGAGCGTTACGTTTTCTTTTCCTAAAATATCTACATATAAAGCAGAGGCTACGGCAGAGTCTATACCGCCGGAGATACCGATTATAACTTTTTTCATGTGGATATTTTTTAAGAATTTTTTTATGCCATAATGAAGTGCTTTATAAATATTGGAGATATCATCATTTGCAGGAACTGGTAAAGCTTCATATTTTTTGTTGCCAAACAGTTCAATGCAAGTATTTTTTTCAACGTATGCTGGGCAAGAGGCGATGATATTGCCGTTTTCATCGTAGACAGTGCTAGAACCGTCAAAGGTATAGATAGTTTTGCCGTTGTTTTGCAAGCCAATATTGTTCACATAGATTAATGGAACTTTATTTTCTTTGGCTTGATTTGCAAATACGCGGTGGCGTTTGTTGTTTTTGCCAAAAGTGTATGGAGAAGCAGAGATATTGATGAGCATATCTAATTTATAATTTTGACACAAAATATCTATTGGTGAGAAATTGTAATCATCGCTCCAGCCGTCCTCGCATAAAATGCAACCTAAAGAAATGTTTTGACCTTTAATCTGCACGTTTACAGGAGATAGAATATCTTCTAAGGAAGTATTTAATTCACTTGCCAAACTTTGCATACTGAAAAAGTAGCGACTATCATCAAATTCACGGTAATTAGGAAATAGCGTTTTAATAGCAAATGGATACGGAGATTTTTCTGGCCAAATTAAATTTCCCTGTTGAGCTACATACAGTGCATTGTATTTGCGAATGCGACCATCTGTATTTTTTTTACTTTCATCAATGGCGATATTGCCAAAGATTACGCAGATATCGCTATCGTTAGTAGCATTAATTATATCTTCACCGTAGGAAATACAATCTTTTAAATATGCATATTGCTCCCAAGTATCGCCAAGCAAATATCCTGGAATTGCCATTTCAGGGAAGATGATTATATCTACATTATTTTCTTTAGCTTCATGAATAGCTTGAAGCATTTTAGTTGTGTTGATGTCAGGATGTCCAGGCTCGACTTCAAATTGACTAAAACAAATTTTTATCATAAAAAACCGCCCTTATCTATTATATTATTTATA
>Cebus_capucinus_imitator_PRJNA485217_SSR118__coassemble_390_pt1 | contig 16911 bp, 23 predicted proteins | sample Cebus_capucinus_imitator_PRJNA485217_SSR118__metabat2_high_PE_012 | metagenome-assembled genome bin Cebus_capucinus_imitator_PRJNA485217_SSR118 | reverse complement strand
CTTACGGCTGTGTATATGTAATGACTGCATTAATTTGGCTTAGAGTAATCGACGGCGTAGCCTTGGCTGTTACAGATATTGTCGGTGGTATCGTTGCCTTAATCGGTATGCTGATTATCGTATCGGGGTGGGGAAAAACTGTATAAAACAAAAAACACTGCAAGTTTTTAAATTCTAACTTGCAGTGCTTTTTTATTTTAAGTGTACACTAAGAGCTTCACTCCACGCTTTTTGCAAATCATCTAAGCGAAAGCGTGCATTAGCCGGACTTGTTGATGGCATTTGATAAAAAGTAAAGCTCTTATCTTTTAATATGTCTTTATTGTATTTTTTAAAGCACTGAAAAGCTTTTCCACCATTAAAACAAATGCGATTTATCTTAGGATATTTGGCAAAAAAAGCTTTAAAATCATTGGCAACTTCATCTCGAATGGCACTGTCTAAACTTCCTTTGCGAATGCACGAATCAATCGAATCCCAAAGTGCGATATGATTTTGGCGAAGCATTTGCAATTTATCTTGATAATCATCTATCATTATGCCACCATTAAAAAATATCACCATCAATTGCCAAAATCTATTTTGCGGGTGAGCATAATATTGTTTTTCCCCTAATGATTTTACACTAGGCATTGAACCTAAAATAATCGTAGTGCAATTTTTATCAATAGATGGAGCAAAACCACTGTGGCGTATCATTTTAACGACCTCTTACTTAAGGTAATACCTTTATTTTATCCATAGGCCAGAAAATCATCATAGCTTTACCTTTGATTAAATCGTATGGTACCATGCCAACGTCTGCAAATCTGCTGTCTTCTGAATTATTTCGATTATCACCCATTACGAATATATGACCTTCAGGAACAGTTGCAAGCGGATAATCTCCTCTTGTTGTGCTTAAAATATACGGTTCATTTTTGAGTTCTCCATTTACATACACATGACCGTCACGAATTTCGATTGTATCACCAGGGATAGCGATTACACGTTTGATAAAGTCACGACTCGGGTCTTTTGGATATTGGAAAATCAAAATATCGCCACGTTCAGGAGCATGAAGGCGATAGATAAATTTATTTACAACTAAGCGTTCTTGATTTTGCAGTGTAGGTCGCATAGAAGGACCGTCTACTAAATACAATTCTACAACGAAAGTGCGGATAAACAGAGCCAATACAACAGCTACAGCAATGGAAATAACCCAGTCTTTAATTTCACTACCTAAAGAAGATGATGATTCTTTCATAACTTTCTCTCCTTGAATGCTTAAATATTCGAATATGAAAATTTAGAATACTTTATTCTAAAATAAAAGGGACTAGCCCTAGGCAGTCCCTCTCATTTATTATATTAGCGTCTTTCTTTAATACGAGCAGCTTTACCAGTAAGGTTGCGGAGATAATAAAGTTTAGCTCTGCGAACGATACCTCTGCGAGTAACTTCGATTTTAGCAAGGCGTGGGGAATGTACTGGGAAAGTACGTTCAATACCAACACCATAGGAAATTCTTCTTACAGTGAAGTTTTCACGAACGCCGGAACCCTGACGAGCGATTACAACGCCTTCGAACATCTGGATACGTTCGTTGGAACCTTCTACTACTTTTACGTGTACACGAACAGTATCGCCAGGAGCGAATTTAGGAATGTCGTTACGTAACTGTTCTTGTTCTAATACTTGAATAATATTCATGCTTTTTTCCTCCTTAATTCAGATGTTCATATTAGTCTATGTTGATTATTATTTAAAACTATAGCGGACCATCTGTTGCATACCCGAATATTTTATCATATAAAAACTTTTAAAGCAATTATTTTTTAGCTATTTTCGATATTTTTCTTGAGCTTTTCCAAAAAAACAATATCATTTTTATCAAGTTGAGCTGATTCTAATAAATCAGGGCGATTTAAATAAGTAATTCTCAAAGATTCTTCATGTCGCCATTTGGCAATTTTAGCATGGTCGCCAGATAAAAGCACCTCAGGAACGCAAAGTCCATGATACTCTCTCGGTTTAGTGTACTGCGGATATTCTAAAAGTCCATTGTAAAATGAATCTGTAGGAGCTGACTCTCCTGAGCCTAATACGCCAGGGAGCATTCTCGATACTGCATCTACCACGACCATGGAAGCTAATTCTCCGCCTGTTAAAACGTAATCGCCAATAGAGATGACCTCATCTGCCAAATTTTGCACAATGCGATTGTCAAAGCCCTCATAATGACCGCAGATAAAAATTAATTGGTCGCATTTAGAAAGTTCAATCGCTTTTTTTTGATTGAAAGTTTTTCCTGTGGGACACATTAAAATCACACGGCTATTTTCAATATTAGTTCTCTTTTTAACCTCTTCTACAGCACGAAAGATAGGCTCAGGTTTCATCACCATGCCCGCTCCACCGCCATAGGCTGTATCATCAACTTGATTGTGCTTATTAAATGCAAAATCACGTGGATTTGTGATTTCAATATCTAAGATTTGCTTATCAATAGCTCTTTTTGTAATACTGCAACCAAAAACACCTGCAAACATCTCGGGAAATAACGACAAAATATCTATACGCATTTTAAATTACCTCAAATAAATAAAATCAAAATAATCAGCGATTATACTTCTTGGTTAATATCCCAAATTACTTTCATGTAACCTTCTTCAATATTAATTTTTGTTACTACTTTTTTAAGTGCAGGAATCAATAATTGTCTGCCGTCTTTTGTCTTAGTGATGTAAACATCATTGCTACCAGTCTTTAAAATCTCTGTGATTTCGCCTAAAACTATATCTTCATGGTTGATTACAGTTAATCCCACGATATCAAAAGCGTAGTATTCGCCTTCTTCAAGCGGTGGAACATCACAGCGATTTATTTTTAAAAGTTTATTCGTAAAAAGGCTGACTTCTTCACGAGAATTTACACCTTTTATCTTCATCACGACAAAATTATTTTGATAGCGAGTCGATACGATATCAATTTCTTTATCATCGACAAAAGCAGATTTTAAGTCATTAAATCTTTCTGGAAAATCTGTCAAAGGATATACTTTGATATCGCCACGCACGCCATGAGCTGCCCCAAATTTACCTATGATGATTTTTTTGTGTGCAAATTTTTTATCAGTTGCGGATTTCAATGATTTTTCCGTCCTCTACAACGATTTCGCTATTCATAACTACAGGCATTTTATCGCCGACTTTAACAGTTAAAATGTGTTGCATAGTACCTTGAATGATTTCGGCACCAATGCCTAAATGTTTCATATCAGCGATATCTTGATTTAATTTTTCTCTAAATTTTAAGCCTTTAGCTTTGTCTATTTCCATTTTCTGCACAACAGCAGCAACTTGTTGCATATCGTCATCTGCGTGTTCTTCGATAAATTTTTTCTTTTGAAGCTCAATTTTGGATAATTTTAATTCAGTTTCTTGTAATTCCTGCTCCATTTTAGCGAGCATTTTTTCTCTAAATTTTTCTGTAACTTTAACTTTAACTGTTACAGGGCATTGCAATGAAATACTGTCCATTATAACTAAACCTCTTTTACAATTTATTTTATAAAATCTATTTTAACTTATTTTTTGCTCTAAATACAAGAAAAGCGGCAATAATACTCAAAAGCATTAATGCCGCATGGTTTATTCGATGATATCAACTGTAACTTTTTTATTTTCACAAGCAGCCGCTGCTTTTACAACAGTACGCATAGCTTTAGCAATGCGACCTTGTTTACCAATGACTTTGCCCATGTCAGCTGAAGCCACATGCAATTCTACGAGAATATGGTTTTTATCAACTTTTTCATTGACTACAACTTCCTCAGGAGAATCTACAAGTGATTTTGCAATTACTTCAACAAGTTCCTTCATCTAATTGCCTCTTTCTTATTTCTTAGCATGTTTAGCTGCATCAAATTTAGCCATGATGCCTTTTTTGCTAAGTAAAGATTTTACTGTATCTGTAGGCTGAGCACCTTTGAGCATCCAGTCCAAAGTTTTTTCTTCATCAACGTTGATAATAGCAGGTTCTTTAGTGGAATCATAGTTACCTAAGATTTCAATGAAACGACCATCACGTGGAGCACGAGAATCTGCTACTACGATACGATAGAAAGGACGTTTTTTAGCACCCATACGATTTAAACGAATTTTAACTGCCAATGTTTTCACCTCCTTAAAATGATTATATCAAAATAATTTAATGCTATTTTATCAAAAAAGAACAATATTATCTAAAGAAAGGAAGTTTAAATCCACCTTTTCCTTTTTTGCCCTTTTTATTTAACTGTTTCATATTGGACATTTTCTTCATCATCTTTTTCATTTCTTCAAATTGCTTTAACAATTTATTGACTTCCTGAACTTTTGTACCACTGCCCATTGCGATACGCTTACGGCGACTGCCGTTGATGATTTTGGTATTGCGTTTTTCTTCCGCTGTCATTGAGCGTATGATTGCCTCGATATGCTTGATTTCTTTGCCATTCATATCAAAGTCTACATCGCCAAGTTTTTTCTTAAGTCCACCCATACCTGGAATCATGCCCAAGATATTTTCAAAAGAACCAAGTTTTCTAACCTGATTTAATTGTGCAAGAAAATCATCTAAAGTAAATTCATTCTTGCGGAAAGCCTTTTCCATTTTCTTAGCTTCTTCTGCATCAAAAGCAGTTTGAGCTTTTTCAATGAGCGTTAATACATCGCCCATTCCCAAAATACGGGAGGCCATTCTATCTGGGTAGAAAGGTTCTAATGCTTCGAGTTTTTCACCAGCACCGACAAATTTTATCGGACAACCTGTAACAGCCTTTACAGAAAGTGCTGCACCACCACGAGCATCGCCATCCATCTTAGTTAAAACAACACCGTCTAAGCCAAGCTCATTGTTAAAACTCTCAGCTACATTGACAGCATCTTGCCCTGTCATCGCATCGACTACGAGCAAAATTTCATGTGGAGATACGTTGCTCTTAATGGATTTTAACTCTTGCATTAAGGTTTCATCTATGTGCAAACGACCTGCTGTATCAATGATTACAATGTCATTTGCGTGAGATAGTGCATGAGCTATTGCTTCATTTGCAATTAGCACTGCATCTTTGCAATCTTCTTTGGCAAATACTGGAATATCAATTTGCCCACCTAAAACTTGAAGCTGTTTTATCGCAGCAGGACGATAAATATCGGCAGCTACTAAAAGCGGATGCTTGCCCTGCTTTTTAAACATCAAGCCAAGTTTACCAGCAGAAGTTGTTTTACCTGCCCCCTGCAAACCTACCATCATGATAATTGTAGGTGGCTTTGGCGAAATATTGATATGACTTTGCGTTTGCCCCATGAGCGTTGTTAATTCTTCATTAACAATTTTTATAACAGCCTGTGCAGGTGTCAAGGATTCCAAAACCTCTTGCCCTACAGCACGCTCTTTTATCTTTTTGATAAAATCTTTAACTACTTTAAAGTTTACATCAGCTTCTAACAATGCTATGCGGATTTCTCGCATGGTAGCATTTACATCATCAGCTGTAAGTTTACCATGACCACGTAGCTTTTTAAAAGTCTCTTGCAAACGGTCAGCTAAATTTTCAAAAATCAAATTTATGCCTCCTTGCTATCGTTGGTTAAAACAGAAATACGTTCTATGATATTATCAAGCGTACCATCATCAAATTTATCAGATTCTAAATGATTAAACTTATTTCTCATAATTTTCAAGTCTGCTAAAATCGAAAGAAGTTCTGCTTTTTCCTTCGTCAAACGAGTTGCTAAACCAAGTTTATCTTCATACTGTTGCATAATTTGTTCACTACGCTTTAGCATATCATAAACAGCCTGACGAGAAATGCCAAGCTCTACACTTATTTCAGACAAGGAAAAATCCTCGTATAAATGCAGTTGCAAGCAACGCTTCTGTTTGTCAGTCAGCAAAGACCCATAATAATCAAATAAAATGCTCATGTGTAAAAATTTTTCTAACATCTTAATTATCACCTGAGCTTTCGTTATAAGTCATTTTCACGACCTTGATTATTATATATGAGAAAAAACAGCCTGTCAAGTAGTTTTACTTGTCAGGCTGAAAATTTATCAAATATTTTTTTGCTTAAAGGAATTTAATCGCAAAAGATTAGTCTTCCATTTGATCCATCCATTTTTCATAAGCTTCTTGAGCTTGTTCAAATTCTTCATCGGAAGGTTCAACGTAGATTACTTCGCCGTTTTCATCTTTAACAACTTTAGCTAAAATCACATCAACTTCTTCACAACCACATTCTTCGCCATCTTCATGATGATGTTCTTCATGTTCTTCACAACCGCAACCACAGCCATCGCCGTCCATGCTAACTAAAATTGCATATTTATCTTCGCCAACAGGGAAAACCATTTCTTCAACGTAATTGTATTCGTTTCCATCTTCGTCAGTGATAACAACTACTGTATCTTCAGTATCTTCTTCAGTAATAGGATTTTTTAATTCGTCCATTAGAGTAACCTCCTAAAATTGCATTTACTTCAATCTAATCATATCATATTTTTACGACATTGCAAAAGATTTTCTTATAAATTATTTATAATCGTGCATTTATATTTTCATTGATTGTAAGATAATTTATGTTATATAATAAACACAATAGTCATTTATAATTAATATCAAGCTAAATTTAAATTCTGATTGATATTATTTTAATGGAGGTTTTATCATGTACGAAGATTTAATAGAAGAAAAAATTTCCTCAGAAGATGTTTTTGACGGAGTTTTATTGCACGTTAAACGAGATTATGTGAAATTGCCCAACGGAAATAAAGCAGTTCGCGAATGGATTAAACATCAAGGAGCTTCCGCTGTAATTCCCGTATTGCCAAATGGAAATATCATCATGGTTCGCCAATATCGCTACCCAGTGGGAAAAGTAACCTTAGAAATTCCTGCAGGAAAATTAGACAGCGTAGGCGAAGACCCATTGCTTTGTGCTAAGCGTGAACTATCTGAAGAAACAGGCTACAGTGCTAAAAAATATACAAAATTGCATACGCTTGCTACAACAGTTGGATTTTCCAACGAATGGATTCACATTTACCTAGCAGAAGATTTGCTAAAAGGTAAACAGCACACCGATGATGACGAGTTCATCAATTTGGTGGAAATGCCACTTAAAGACGCTGTCGATTTAGTAGCTAAAGGTGAAATCTATGACGCTAAATCTGTAACTGCTATTTTAATGGTAGATAAATTGCAAAGAGAAAAAAATAAATAATATACGTTAAAAATTAATGGAGGTTTTTCTTTAAATGTTTGGATTCGGTCCCGATATGATATACGCTATACCAGGACTTATTATCGCTATGACAGTGCATGAATACGCCCATGCAAAAGTAGCAGACAATTTAGGCGATTTTACGCCGAGAATGAATAGACGATTGACTTTAAACCCAAAATCGCATATTGACCCAATAGGTTTAATCATGCTCTTTTTTACGCAAATAGGTTGGGCAAAGCCTGTACCGATAAATTTAAACAATTATTCTGATTGGAAAAAAGGACAGTTGCAAGTTTCGCTAGCCGGCCCTATTGCCAATTTAATCACCGCATTAGTCGCTACCATAGCCTTTGCCCTTTGCTTTAAATATCATTTTACAACCCATGCTGTAGTTGCTATCTTGCAGTTAATCATCATCTACAATGTAAACTTTGCTATTTTTAACATGGTGCCAATTCCACCGCTTGATGGCTCTAAAGTTTTATCTTCGATTTTGCCTGGTAGATTAGCGTATAAATACGAAAGAATTTTCGCTAACAGCCAATATACCTTTTTCATTTTGCTCTTGTTGGTATTTTCAGGCGTTTTAGGATTTATCGTTCACCCTATCGGCAGTTTTATCATGCAAATTTTAAATCGTATTGTATCAATTATAGTTTAAAATAAATATCATGTTACAAGAAGAATATAAAGTACATTTGGCCAGCTTTGAAGGACCACTTGATTTACTATTGCATTTAATCGAAAAAAATCGCATAGATATCCATGACATTCCCATATCGCTTTTAACTGAGCAGTATATGAATTACCTAGCTAAATTCAAAGAGTTCAACATTGAAATAGCAAGTGAATTTTTAGTCATGGCAGCGACTCTCTTGCAGATTAAATCAAAAATTTTACTGCCGGATACAAAAGTAGATATAAACGATGAATTGCAAACAGAAGATATTGACCCACGAAAAGAACTCGTTGACCGCCTTTTAGAATATCGTCGCTACAAAGAGGTTAGCTCGCTTTTAGATAATATGGCAAAAGAAGCAGGACAAAGATTTTTTCGCTCTGCAACAAATCAAGAGATAAAACATCTGCCACCAATGGGCATGGATATAAATTTATTGTATCGGGCATTTCAAAATGTATTGGAAGGGCAAATTGAACAAGAACCCATTGTAGCAAATGTCGCTAGAGAAAAATACACGATTGAAGATAAAATCGTAGCCATATTGATGCTATTAAAAGAAAATGACGGCAATATTTCCTTTAATAGTATGTTTTCTCATAAGACAACAAAAGAAGAAATCATCACCACTTTTATGGCAATGTTGGAATTAATCAAGATAAAACGCATCATAGTTTACCAAACATCAATATTTTCACCGATTTACTTGAAAATTAACGATGAAAATGTAAATGAAAATATCGAAAAAGGCTATATCTAATAGAGGTATAGCTTTTTTTCTTTTGCCTTTTAAAATAAAACTTGACTTTGTGTCCACTTAAAGAGTTAAAATATCTTTAGGAAATTATATATAAGGAGAAATTTCATGGAACGTAAATTATATTTAGAATGTTACGCTGGCATAAGTGGCGATATGTTTGTCGCTTCTTTGATAGATTTAGGAGTAGAGCCACAATATCTTATCGACGAATTAAAAAAACTCAATTTAAAAGGATATGAAATTAAAATCGGTAGAAGAAAAAAAATGACTTTAGACGCTTGCGACTTTGATGTCATTTTAGAGATGGACAACCACGACCATGATATGAACTACCTTCATGGAAAAGACGATAATCTGCATACACCTGAAAATGCACACGCTCACAATCATAAGCATGAACATCATCATGAACACCGCCATTTAAAAGATATCCAAACAATCATCGAAAGTTCAACTATCAGCAATAAGGCCAAGCAAATCTCGCTAAAAATCTTCGATATAATTGCCACTGCAGAAGCAAAATCTCATGGCGTAGATAAAGAAAGTGTTCACTTTCATGAAGTCGGTGCAGTGGATTCAATCGTAGATATTGTATCTGCCGGAATATGTTTAGATAAACTTCAAATAGGTGAAGTTATTTGCTCTAGCTTATCTGAAGGCAAAGGCACTGTACGCTGTCAACACGGAAAAATCCCTATTCCCGTTCCTGCTGTAACAAATATTGCCATTGAGCATGGCTTAAAATTACATTTAACCGATCTACAAGGCGAGCTAATCACACCAACAGGAGCAGGAATAATCGCAGCTATAAAAACGCAAGATAGCTTACCTGATACATTTACCATTGAAAAAATCGGCATTGGTGCAGGAAAAAGACAATATAATATTCCAAACGTCCTTCGAGCAATGATTATAAAATAATTATATTTCTTCAGATTTTATAAATCTTTTAATGGTAAAGGGTCATGATTAAAGTTCCAATTATAAGCAAAATCAATCCACAAAATGATTTTAGATTTAATTTTTCTTTGAAGATTAGATATGAAAAGACTACAGCTACAACAATGCTCATCTTATCAATAGCAACTATAATACTCATGATTCCATTTTGCAATGCGTAGTAGTAGCAGAGCCAAGATAAGCCTGTAGTGATGGCAGATAAGATGATAAAAAATAAATCTTTTGGCGGAATTTTTGCTATATGTATAGATTTCTTTTTGATAAATACTATTAAATAAGAGATGATAAAAATGACGCAAACTCTAATAGCAGTTCCAAGGTTGGAGTCGATATCATCAATACCATATTTGCCAAAAATTGCAGTGAGTGTGGCAAATACGGCGGATAAAATAGCGTAAATATATGATTTACTACTAGCTATTTTATTTAGATTTTGTGCTACTTTATCTTTGATTGTCATCAGCATTAAACCTATAAAAATCAAAAGTATACAAATAATTTTTACGCTTAAAAAATTATTTTCGTTAAATAGTATAATAGCAGTTATAGTTGTCAGAATGATACTTGATTTATCAATGGCTACAATTTTATTTACATCGCCTAAAGCTAGAGCATGAAAATAACAAAGCCACGATATGCCAGTTGAAATACCTGACAAAATAAGATAAAGAAGTGATGAAGTGCTTATCTGAAAAAGCTCTGAGATTGCACCTGTGATAAAAACAATTCCCCATGAAAAAAATAAAATAATGACACATCTAAGCGTTGTCGCAATATCAGAATCAATGTGATTCATACCTATTTTTGCCAAAATAGAAGTAATCCCCGCAAAAAAAGCAGACAATAAAGCCATGATAATCCACATAATTTTCACCTAAAATCTTTTTTCTTTTAGTTTAAATTATAAATCTTAAAATATCCTGTCGATTATCATGGCTTTGTTTAATTTATAAATTTTCAAGGATTATTTACTTCATTCACATGTGCTATTGTTTCAGGCGATACTATGATTTTAGTAGCTCCTTCGTCTTCATTTAGCAAATCGCCTGGTTGATACAATAAGCCAATAGAACCATCGTGGCAAATGAAATAATTATCGCTTACATATGGAATTTTTTGGCTTAAGTTTACACCGTTATCTAAGCCGTCAACAGCGTAAGCCTTGCTGTGGTCTAAGGCATTTTGTAGTTGAGGCAAAGTGATGGTTAAATATCTAGTGATTGGCACTTGTTCGCCTGTGTGTTTATCGTAAGTAATGGTATAAGCTTGCAATTTATTTATGCTAGAAAAACGCTTCGTTGTATTTACATAAAATAATAGTGATACAATATTATCATCTTCATATTTTTCATAATAGGTCATATCCGATTTACTCAACGTTTTATTGTCCATTTGATTTTTCAATTCATTTACTCTCGCTAAAATATCGCTGTTAATTTTATTAGATATTTTTTTATCCTCAACTTTTACCACAGGATAAGTATAATTGTATCTATCGCCATCGCCAATATAATTTGTTTGCACGCTGGCAAGAGCAAAGTTTGAATTAAAAACTATAAGACTTGTAAATATCGCTAGTAAAAATTTTTTCATAACAACTACCTCCAAATTAAGAAAAAATCTAAATTTGAGATAAATTATATCATATTTTCATATCTAAGCCAAAGTCATAAAGTAATTGCACAAAAATAAGACAAGATACTTTTTTATTTGTGGAAAAGTATCTTGCCTTATTGATTGTAAGATTACATTGTAGCTAAGATTTTTACAAAATCTTCACGACATACAGCTTGATTAAATTCTTGGCGAAGTCTAGCACTGCCATACAAACCATGAGTATACCAGGTTGCGTGTTTACGCATTTCTCTAGGACCAATATAATCGCCCTTGCATTTTAAAAGCATATCTAAATGTTCTAAGATGACAGCTTTTCGTTCGTCAATTGTTGGCTCTCCAGGATCTACGCCAGTGAATAAAAATTCTTTAAATCGGCGGAATATCCATGGATTTCCTTGGGCAGCTCGTCCAATCATCACTGCATCACAGCCTGTTTGAGCAAAGATATTTTTTAAATCCTCGCAGGTGCGAATATCGCCATTGCCGATTACGGGAATATCTACAGCATTTTTTACTTCTTTGATGATATTCCAATCTGCTCTGCCACGGTAAAATTCCTCGCGAGTTCTTCCGTGAACAGCTACAGCATCAAGTTTTGCCTTTTGAGCTAGCTGAGCCATTTCTACGACATTGCAATGCTCGCTGTCCCAGCCTTTTCTCATTTTTACAGTTACAGGCATATTTTTTACAGCTTCACGAGTTGCACACATGATTTCATAAGCAAGAGACGGATTTTTCATCAGAGCAGAACCTTCATTGTTGCGAACGATTTTGGGAGCAGGACAGCCCATATTAATATCTATCATATCGCAACAATCTAGCGAAGCGACATAGGAGGCAGCTTTATACATTCTATCTGGATTGGCACTAAATAATTGAATAGCAAGTGGTCGTTGACTTGGCACAGTTTTTAGCATTTCTAAAGTGCGTTCATTGCGGAAATTAATTCCTTGGTCGCTGACCATTTCTGAATACACAAGACCACAGCCCATGCGTTGAGCTAAAATGCAATAAGCCATATCTGTAACACCTGCCATCGGTGCTAAAAATATAGGTGTAGTTATTTCAAGATTTCCGATTTTCATAGATTATTTTAGTGGCTGTGATTTAAGCCTTTCAAGATACCCCTTTCTTGCAGCGGCATTTCGTTCATAGAGAACACGAAGTCCGGTGAGTGTGAGAAAATGGTCTGTTTTATCAATAGTTGAGGATTCTTTGGCAATCATCTGAGCTAAACCGCCTGTTGCGATTACTGTCATCGGTTTGCCAAATTCTTTTTTTATGCGGTCGACAATTCCGTCTATTTGACCTACTGCACCGTAGATTATACCGGATTGCATATTAGTAATTGTATTATGGCAGATTACATTTTTTGGTGTAACAAGTTCAATACGTGGCAAATTAGCTGCTTTTTGGAACAGTGCATCAGCTGACATACCAATGCCCGGAGCGATTACACCGCCTAAAAAATCGCCTTGTTCATTTACGACATCAAAGGTAGTTGCCGTTCCAATATCAATGACGATTAAAGGTCCACCGTATTGTTCAAAAGCACCAACTACATTTACAATGCGGTCAGCACCTAAAAGGCGTGGATTTTCATAAACGAGTCTAATACCTGTCTTTATGCCAGGGCCTACTAAGAGCGGTTTTATTTTAAAGTAGCGTTCGCACATCTTGCTGATAGGAATGACAAGCGGTGGAACAACTGATGAGATGATGATATCATCAATATCGGTCATTTTTATTCCTTGGAAGCGGAAAAGTTCGTTAATAAGCATACCATACTCATCGCCGGTTTTTTGTCGGTCGGTGGAAATACGCCAATGATAGCACAAATCTTTCCCTTTATATGCACCCATTACAATGTTGCTATTTCCAATATCGAATACTAAAAGCATTTTTTCCTCCATCTGTGAGTTTAGCGGTTTTTTGATGGTCTTATTGATACATCGCCTGCTAACACACGTTTTATTTGTCCATTTATTTTGACTAATAAAGCACCGTCATTATCAATATCTACGGCTACGCCTTCAAATGTTTCTGAATCGTTTACGCCGATGACCTTGATATGTTGATTTAGTGTAATAGAATATTTTCGCCATTCATCAAAAATAGGAGCAAAGCCTCTTTCTTGAACAGCTAGATATAATTCTTCTAAATTATTTAAAATACTTGTCAATAATTTTAAGCGTGAGATATCCTTTTTAGCAATTTGCTTTAAAGATGTAGCAATTTCTTTGATATCATTCGGCATTTCATCAGAAGTGATATTAACATTTATGCCCATGCCGATTACGATATAATTTACGCAATCCATTTCAGCATTCATCTCAGTTAAAATGCCAACTAATTTTTTGCCATTATATAAGATATCATTTGGCCATTTTATGCCAACTTTTATTCCTGTCGCTTCATCAATAGCTTTGGCAATAGCTACAGCCGCTAATAAAGTACACTTTGGAGCTTCTTGTGGCAAAAATTTGGGACGCAAAATCACCGAAAACCAAATGCCTTTATATTTAGGAGAGAAAAACATGCGGGAGAGTCTACCACGACCGCCGAGCTGTTCTTCGCTAATGACGATTGTTCCGTCAGTTGCTCCTTGCATAGCCAATTTTTTTGCTTGATTATTTGTAGAATCTGTAGATGTGAAATATTTTATAGTTGAACCAAGTATTTTCGTTGAAAGAGCAGTACTGATTTCTTCAGCAGATAATAAATCAGGTGAATTGATTAGGCGATAGCCACTTCTAGGAACACTTTCAATGTCGTAACCACTATCACGCAAAGCATTGATATGCTTCCAAATTGCAGTTCGCGAAACATTTAATCGTTCGGCTAAATCTTCACCGGATAAGAAATCATTACCGGATTGTTTTAATAGATTGAGAATCTGTGAACGCATTAAGGTATCCTCTTTTCTTTAATGCAATTTTTTCATAATTACTTTCTATATAATATCTTATGCAAGCGATATACGCAAGAAAATAGAGAAAAATTTCTTAAAGAAAAAGGATTTTTACGCACTTTTATTTAATAGATATATACATAACTATAATAAAAAAGAAATTAAATTATATATGGAGGCTGATTCTATCATGATGGCTTTAAATTTTCAAGCACCTAAGCACGAAGCATTGCTATTGCAACGCAAAAAAAATTGCACAGTTCGTTTGGGAGATGTCAGAAATCAATATCCTGAAAGTTCTATTGTATGGATTACAACAGGGAAAAAACATGAGTATAAGAAAAAATTGTACACAGCATTTATTGATAAAGTTCGCGTGAAAAAATTTGCTGAATTGACTTCTCGTGATTTAGGTCATCAAAATCCAGATATTGATTCGCTAGAAGCCTTGCGTTTGGATTTTGAAAATATCTACAAACGCCGTATCACTATGGAAGATACAGTTACTGTTATTTACTTTTCTGAAATTCTTTAAATTAAGTATAGAGTATATTGTCTAGTACAAAAAAGATGATGTACTCTATTTTTATAAATAAATTTTAATAAGGAGGAACTACTTTGATTTTCACGGATATAAATCGCCAATTAAATACAGTTTTTGAACACGGCAGATTACCGAGCATGGTCTATATAAATAAGCAAGACTGCGAGCGAAATAAAGTCGATAGACCGCTTCACAGTCATGATTCTATCTGTGAAATCTTATTAGTCTATAAAGGCTCTGGAATATATCATATAAATGATAAGCGATACACGCTGACAGAAGGCTCTGTTGTCTTTTACAATCAAGGTGATTTGCACGAAGTTTCATCACTTCTCGATACAGAGATTGGCGATTACTGCATTGGCATTACTAATCTATATAAAAAGGGAATGAAATTAAATCACCTAGTAAAAAAAGGCGAACCATACGTAAGGCAATCAGGGAGACTATTTCCGCTGTTAAAAGGACTTTGTGAGCAGATGTATGCTCTTGATGAAACAAATGCATACGGCAAATTGGCTTCACAGCTTTTGTGTGCGTCACTTATTGTCATAACAGGCGAATTAGCTTCATTTGCTATTGAAGATAGAGAATCCAACAGTTTAAACAGCGATGAAAAATTTATCTCTCGCATTTTAAATTATTTAAACGAACATTTTATCGATGATATTTCCATAAAAGATATTGCACAAAAATTAGGCTGTTCAGAATCGTATATTTCACACGTTTTTCGAAAATCTACAGGAACAACGCCAATTCAATATGCAATTCGCCGAAGAATTGGTCTAGCTCAAACACTTCTTATCTCAACTGATTTGCCAGCAACTCATATCGCTACAATGGTCGGCTACAGCAATACAAATTACTTTATAAATTCATTTTCCAAGATTGTGGGAATGACGCCCATTCGTTATCGAAAATTTTATTTAGAAGAATTGAGAGGAAAGCGAAATCAATCGTGAACTTTCTACAGAGCAGGATTTTATAGTTTAGTTAAGAACTTTTATCTAAAACTCCCTGAAATACAATAGTTTACAATTTTATTTTATACAGGATATTGAAGGAAATATTTAAGAAAATCTATATAATTAAATATAGAAAATGATTTGAAAAGTATAGCAAAAAGTAAAATGAGTAAATATATAAAAATTTCTAGGAGGAACGAAATTATGACTATGAATATTTGTGGAGCACCTTGTTGCTGGGGCGTTGACGATGTAAAAAATCCTTATCTTCCAGCTTGGCAGACAGTTTTAAAAGAAGCAGGTCTTGCAGGTTACAGAGCTATTGAACTTGGGCCATACGGCTATTTGCCAATTGATATTGACTTAGTTTCTGCTGAACTTGCTAAAAATAATTTAGCTATCGTTGCCGGAACAATTTTTGACGATTTAGTTAGCGAAGATAATTATAAAAATATCATGCGTCAAACAGAAGAAATTTGTTCTTTAATCACTAAATTACCACCGCTCCCTCGCCATGAAGGACAGCATTTTCCTACTCCTTATATGACAATTATGGACTGGGGTCATGATGAAAGAGATTATGCGGCAGGTCATAGCGATAAAGCACCTCGCCTCGATAAAAAACAGTGGGATAATATGATTAAACATATTACAGGTATTTGCAAAAAAGCTGCTGAATACGGAGTTCGCCCTGTAATTCACCCACACGCTGGCGGTTATATCGAATTTGCAGATGAAATCGAAGCTGTGATGAGAGATATTCCTTATGAAGTCGCAGGTCTTTGCTTAGATACAGGTCATTTATATTATTCCGGCATGAATCCTCAACAGTGGCTCAAAAAATGTGCAGACCGCTTAGATTACGTTCATTTTAAAGATGTAAACGAAGAAGTTTACAAAGAAGTTTTAGGTCAACACATTCGCTTTTTTGAAGGCTGTGGAAAAGGTTCAATGTGCCCAATCGGCAAAGGTTGCCTCGATTATCCTGCAATCAAAAAAACACTTGAAGAAATTGGCTACAGTGGTTATATAACTATCGAACAAGAACGCGACCCAAGAAATGTGGCAACAAGCTTGCGTGATGTTAAAGAAAGCGTTACTTATTTAAAAAGCGTTGGCTATGAAATCTGATAAATTATAACTTTAAATATTAAGGAGGAAAAACTCATGAAAATTGCATTTGATGTTGATGTATTAGCAAAACAAATGGACATAAATCG
>Cebus_capucinus_imitator_PRJNA485217_SSR118__coassemble_389_pt1 | contig 16913 bp, 13 predicted proteins | sample Cebus_capucinus_imitator_PRJNA485217_SSR118__metabat2_high_PE_012 | metagenome-assembled genome bin Cebus_capucinus_imitator_PRJNA485217_SSR118 | reverse complement strand
TCATTATCATCTATAGAAATAAAAATAGCACCATCATCAGCTAGTAAATCTCTAGCTAATTTTAATCGTGGATACATCATATTTAGCCAATCTGTGTGAAATCTACCATTTGATTCTAAGTTTTGAACTAATCTATTGTTTTCCTCGTCAAATTGACCGCTATTTTTAATATATTCTTCTTTTTTCTGGGAACGGTTATCTTGATAAATAAAGTCTTTACCTGTGTTATATGGTGGGTCAATATAAATCATTTTAACTTTATTTAAATAAGTATATTGTAGAAGTTTTAGGGCTTCTAAGTTATCGCCTTCAATATAGAGATTTTGGGTATTGTCAAAATCTACGCTTTCATCTCTACAAGGACGAAGTGTTTTATTTATTTTTTGATTGGCAGATAAAATTGCCTTACTTTTATCTGGCCAACTAAATTCATATCGTTCTTGTGTCTTATCTACAATGTCATCAGAAAGTTCTTGCTGTAATTTTTTAAAATCTATCTTATGCTTTACCCCCCCCCGTTTTTGAGTCGAATGCTTCTGTGATTACATTAGGAAATAATTCCCCAATAGCTTTAATATTAGCTTGGATTTTATCCATAGATTCCATTTTTAATTTTTCCATAAAAAGGCTCCTTTTTTATTTTAATTTTAGTTTTAAAGCATTTATCTTTTGTTTTAGTTCTAGTTTTTTTCTAGGTTGTTTTTCTCGTAATATTTTATTTTTTAGCAGTTGTATTTTGTTTAATATTTTCTCGTTATCTATATTGAGCGTTATTTGTTTATCTAAAGAATTATCATCTTTAAGTACTATATTGCCAATTTGCATTACAATATTTTCCCAAATTGTATTTAAATCTAATCCAACGATAGAAACAAATTGTTCATCAATATTTTTCCAATCGTTTTTGATTAATTTTATTTGATAAGCACATAGTTGAGCTTCATTTTCATATTGTAATAGTAAAACCATTTTTTGAGCAAATAATTTTGTTATCATAAGGATAGTTTCTTCATTATAATTTTTATTTTTTAAAATTATATTAAGCACAAAAATTGGTTTTGTATTTTCGCTACCTTGTATATTTAATGTCTTTGTAGATAATTCATTTACTAAAATAATTTTGCTTATATCTTCATCAAATTTTAACTTTTTTGCAGAAGTTAGCTCATTTTTAAATTTTTCATAGATAACTTTTTTAAATATATTTTTTCGTATTTCTGTAGATTTTGGTAGTCCTAACATTTATATCAACTCTTTTTATTTTATTATAAGAAAACAAATTAACTCAAAATCATTTAAACCTTTTATTTCATAGCTAAATGATACATCTTCACCATTTAGAAAACTATCTATATCGTTTTCTTCTTTTTTATTAATTATGGAACTGATAGTTTCATTTAGAAGTTCTGAGATTTCGCTCATATTTTTTCCGTCGTTTGTTTCTTCATTAAATTTTTTATACAGCTCTTTTATTGGCATATCTTTGCCTTTACAAATAAGTCGCATAATATCTAAAAGTTTTTTGGGATTTAAATAGTTGCATACAATTTCTCCATCTGTAGTAATATATACCATATAAAATGGGTGAATACGATTTAGGTTATCTATATTAATATTTTTATTAATATTTTTCAATACAAAAATAACACCTTCAGACATATTATTTATTTTGTTTGCTACAGCATGAAGTCCTTTTGGTTTGTTATCTAATTCATTATGATTCTTTATATAATCTAATAAATCCAAGCGAAATTCATTTAAACCTAAATCCATAATAGATATTCCTGTAGACATATCTTCGATATCCACTACTTCATTTTGCAATCGTTTTAATTGTTCTTTACGATATTCTAAATCACCTTTTTCTTCAGGACTGATTAAATTATCATCACCTGTTGAAGTTAGAATTGAAATCTTCATGCGTGTTTCAACTCGTCCTTTTAAATTAATATATTCGTCTAAATCTAAATCAGGCCAAAAATTTACCAGCTGAATACAATTATTTTGACTTCCTATGCGGTCTATTCGACCAAATCTCTGGATTATTCTAACTGGATTCCAATGAATATCATAGTTAATTAAATAATCACAGTCTTGCAAGTTTTGCCCTTCAGATATGCAATCAGTAGCAATTAGAATATCTATATTTGCATTAGTATTTGGCATTAAGACTTTTTTATCTTTAGAAATTGGTGAAAAACAGGTTAAAATATTATTTAAATTTGCTTTAAAGTTTTTAATTGTAGATTTTCCATCAATGCTTCCTGTAATAACAGCTGTATTTAAATTGTACTTTTGCTTTATATATATACTTATTTCTTTATATAGATATTCTGCTGTATCAGCAAAAGCTGAAAAGATAATTATTTTCTTATTATTTGGGTTTATAGGATTTTCTATTTTATTGGATAATAAATACAATAATGTTTGTAATTTCATATCATGTTCTGGTGTAATATCATTTATCATAGAACGAAGCAGGTTAAGTGTATCGACATCTTCTTTTAAATAATTTCGCCATGAGATATAATCCATATCATTTAAATCTATTTTTATTTTTTTACTGCCAACTAAAAAATCTATATTTTGGTCATCATCATCAAAATCTATATTAGAATTTAAATTTACATCACGACTATCTATAGTGGAATTTAAACCAGATTTTTCAAATGCATCTATTTTATCTATGGTAGATTTTATAAGCGATTCTATGCGAGATAATGTTAAAGCAAAAGAATATACAGAGCTTTCTAAGCGTTTTAATAAGTTTATACTCATTAACTTTCTAATGCCACGTTCTCTACCTTGTTGAGTAAGTCCACCTTTTTGAATATCTTCATTTGCTAGATATTTTTTTCTTTTAGATGGTTGAATATAATCTGATGGTGTATAGATTTTTAAATTTAAAGTTTCTAGTTCAGCGTAAATTTCTGTATAGTTAATAGCTGTTTTTAAATCAGTTAAATGTGGTCTTTTAGAAATAGGTTTTAATCGAATAGGAAATTTTCCTATTTTTGTAGTGTTGTAATATCGTTCAATATGTTTACGTGAACGTGCAATAGTAACACTATCTAATAGTTCAAAAAAATTGAAATCTAAGCTACTAAGTAATTTATCTGTAGTGCGATTTATCGATGAAGATTTGCTCCATGAATTAAAGGCTTTTTGTGCTTGTTTAAATATTTCTTCGACACTTTTAGTAGTTTTTAATTCATTAGTTAATAATTCAGAGTTTCCTTCATATGCTAAAGCTAATTGATTTTTTAAATCTAAAAAACGATTATTAACAGGTGTAGCCGATAACATTAATACTTTTGTTTTAACTCCAGTACGAATAACTTTATTCATTAATTTTGTATAGCGATTTTCTGTTATTTTACTGTGTGTACCAATGCCATTTCTAAAATTATGCGATTCATCAATTACTACTAAATCGTAATTATTCCAATTTATTCTATCTAAATCTATACCATTAGATAAACCATGTTCTCTTGATAAATCTGTATGAAATAGTACATCATAATTTAATCTATCTTTAGCAATAGGATTATTTACATAATTAGCTTTATATGTATTCCAGTTTTCAGCTAATTTTTTAGGGCAAAGAACTAAGATATTGCGGTTACGATTTTCATAGTACTTTATGACAGCTAGTGCAGTAAAAGTTTTTCCAAGCCCTACGCTATCTGCTAGAATGCAACCATTGTATTTTTCTAATTTATTAATGATTGCAAGGACAGCATCACGTTGGAAATCATAGAGTAAGCTCCATATTTTACTGTTTTTAAAACCTGTCGCTTCGTTGGGCAAGGTATCTTCTGAAATATCTTCAAGAAATTCATTAAAAACATTATATAAAGTAATGAAATAAATTAATTCAGGAGAATTTTCAGCATAAGCATTAGAGATATTTTCAATTACCATATCTGTAACATCTTGCAATTTTTTTTGGTCGTTCCATAGAGAATTAAATAAATTTAAATATTGCACAGTGAATGGACTTTCATCTATATAATTTATCATATTATAAGCATTATTACCTCGTTCACAACCAATATCTGCTGTAGTAAATCCATTAATAGGTGTATATAAATATTGTTCATTATCTTTGTTGTTATCAATAGATATGAAGCCACTCATGTTTTCGTTTGTTATATTAGATTTAAATTTTACTTTTTTATTTATCCAATCAGCACATTCTTTTGCTATAGCACGTTGAGTCAATTCATTTCTTAATTTTATTTCAAACTCTGTACCATATAGACTGTGTTCACGATTCATACGGGGAATATAAAATTCTCGTTGTTGTTTGTGTGTTTTTTCTTTGAGAAATGTTGGAGAAGTAAATATAAATCTAAGTTCATCTATTTTATTGAGTTGAGATTTTAGTTCATTATATGCATATAATGAAAAACATGAACTAGCAATAGCTATTTTACTACCTTTTTTTATTGTGGAAATTAAATCATCTTTTAGTCGTTGGTTAATATTATCGATTAGTTTCATAGAATGCACCTCGAAAATAAATATTTTATCTAAATAAATTCTATATGATAAAAGGCTTTACCGAAGTTTTCTGTAAAGCCTTTTTGCATGGTTTATCTATTCTCTTGTTATATTATCCAATATCTGTAATATCTCTTGACCGTAGTTGTTGCCAGGTACTGCCCAGCGACCATTTAATCCAGGCCAAGTGTCGATTGTAGATGATGAGTAAACGGCACGAACTAATGAATAGCGTGGGTCGATTACATCTTCACGAGGAGGTCTGACAGAGGTATAAGCTAGTAAGTGTTGAATATGAGCTCGTACACCTAATCTAGCTGTATCAAAATATGCTCCTTTTACTGTTGCACTTGTAGTACCTAAACCGCAGTAATTATTTTGGTCAGGTGTTACTGTTCCGCCATAGTTAAAATAACCTGTTTCTTTTAAGGCTTGGGCAAAAGCAGCATCTGGTCTAATACCTTCTTTACTAGCTTCTTCGTAATAGTATTTAACTAATTCTTCAGCTGAAACGCTAATCTTTGGATTAGGATTTCTTTGCAGTAAGTATTTCACACATTGCTCTTGGCTTGCAATCGCTGAACCTAAAATGGAGTCGCCATTGTAGTTAATGATAGGTGTTACATCTTCTTTTTTGATATCATTTTTTTTGTCGTTTTTTTGCTTATTTTCGCCTTTTAAAATCGCATTGATTTTATCAGCTACGCTGTGATTGTTAGTTGTTATGGATTTTTGGTCTAAGACATTATCCGTAGCTTTTGCTGTAGCTAGTGCGATTACAGCTGTTTCTTCACGAGTTTGATGTTGGCTAAGTCCTTTTAAGGTGATGTGATTGTTTGAAGCCATATGAGCTTGTGAAGGATAGAGGGTGAAACACATGGCGGTTAAAAAGACACCGCACAGACATTTATATTTCTTTAAACGCATTGAAAATAGATAAGCCTCCTTAGTTTTAGCTAATAATTTAATCTCTTAATGAATAAAGAGGAATTGGATAATAAACAAAAGCATAAATACATAAAGTAATGGGTGAACTTGTTTGTATTTACCGCAGAACAATTTGATTGCACAATAGGAGATGATACCCATGCCGACAGCGTCAGTGATACTGTAGGATAATGGCATCATCAAGAAAATGATGAAGGCGGGGAAAGCTTCTTGCATATCGTCCCATTTTATGCGAGCTAAACCGCTCATCATGTAAAAACCTACGATAATCAGTGCAGGAGCTGTGATTGCTGGCACAGTTGCAAGCACTTTAGCAAGTGGAGCAGTAAATAACATCAAGATAAATAAAATAGAAATAACAACGTTTGTAAAGCCTGTTCGTCCGCCTACTGCAACGCCTGAACCGGATTCAACATAAGCAGAAGTTGGGCTTGTGCCAAAGATTGCACCGATTAAACTTGCTACAGAATCGGCAAGTAAAGCACTTTTGATATTTGGAAACTTATCATTTTTCATAAGTCCTGCTTGTTTGGCAACGCCGAGCATTGTTCCTGTTGTATCAAATAAAGTTACGATAAAAAATGTGAAAACAACTGTGTACAAATTAGCAGAGATTGCACCTGCGATATCCATTTGCATAAAAGTAGAGCCAATTTCAGGAACGCTGAAAATGGTATCAGGCAAAGTGATGTATCCACAGAGGAAGGATATGATTGAAGTTATAATCATTCCTAAAAACAGTGCAGCTTTTACATTGTTTACTACTAAAATAATGCTGATAAACATTCCAATCAAGGACATATAAGCAACAGGGTCGTTAAAATCGCCTAAAGTTACAAGTGTTGCCGGAGAAGCCACGATTAAATGAGAGCTTTGAAGTCCAATAAAGCTAATAAATAAACCAATGCCTGCCGAGATTCCCTCTTTCATGGAAATTGGAATAGCATTGATTACAGCTTGGCGAAATGATGTCAAAGATAAGATTAAAAATATTAAAGAAGAAATAAATACAGCACCTAATGCTTCTTGCCACGGTATTCCCATGGAGATTACTACAACGAAGGCAAAGTAAGCATTCATTGCAAGTCCGGGAGCTATAGCAATAGGATAGTTGGCACATACGCCCATGATTAAAGAACCAACTACGGTTACAACAATGGTAGCGATAAATACACCATCAAAATCCATGCCAGTTTTACTTAGCACACTAGGATTTAAGATAATGATATAAGCCATTGTTAAAAATGTGGTGAAACCTGCTAGAGTTTCTGTTGCGAATGAAGTGTTTCGTTCTTTGAATTTAAAGTATTCTTTTAATGACATAAAATTACCTTTCTTGTTTTATTTTCGTTTTTTATTTGAATACTCCTTTATAATAACATAATTAGCAAAATTTTTTTAGTGCTAATTAATAATATATATTGTTAGCTTTAAAATAATAATCAAATATGATATCATTATATAGTTAAGAGCCTTTAAATTTATAAAGATTTTAAAGAATTTGTTGTTTTGTCGTTTTGCTTTCAGGAGGAATTTTTTTGAAGAAATATATTTTAATCGCAACAATTTTTTTGTCAGCTTTTTTTTCTATGCCTTTAAATATATCATCAGCTAGTGAGCCTGAGCCACTGCCAGAAAATATATTTCAGTGGGTTCAAGCGACAGCTCGTTCAAGTTATTATTTTAATAAAGATGCCATGATGTATGAGATTGGCAAAGATGGTTACGCTGATACAAACGTGTTGATTGTGCCAACTGTTCGCCTCTTTGATGATGTGCAGATTCAAGATATCATCATGAAGCGTCAGTGGAGAAATTTAAGTACATATAGATTTGATGAATTATCTGGTGTGGCAGAATACCTTAGAATTGATTTGAAAAATAAAATTGTAGATTACACAGAATGCACCTATTTAGACCAAGGCTACAATTCGCTATATGAAAATTATGAGCGTCCATCAGAAGATATCAATACGATGAGCGATAAAGATGTAGATTATAATTTTTATCAGGCAATTTTAGCATATGAAAAGGAACATAGACAAGAATTATTGGAAAAATCTCGCGATGAATTAAATCCTGCTGATTTAAAAGAATTGGACAAAATGGATAAAGTAAATTCAAATGATAAATCGCCTAAAAATAAATTGGGCAAATATAATAGTAGAAATACTAGAAGATAAGAAGATTTTTTAGTTGGAGTAAAGATGAAGTTATAAGCAAATGAGGTGTAAATTTTGTTTTTTAGGAGTTTGAAAAAGTGGAAAGCGATTTCTGCTGTGCTTGTCGTGTTGGTAAGTTCTACTTTTGTAAATACTGATACAGCCTTGGCAAAAAAAGATGATAAAAAGGTGATTTTATATGTGCCTCAAGATGATAGACCAATTTCTTCAGAACAGACAGCACAAGTTATTCGCTCCTTGGGCTATAAAGTAGAGATGCCACCAGATAAAATTTTAGGTGATAGAAATAGAGCCGGTAGGCCAGAAGAAATCAATCGCTGGCTCATGGAAAATGGGGGCAAAGATAAAGTAGCTGTAATATCTTCTGACGCAATGATTTATGGTAGCTTAGTAGCTTCGAGAAAACATCATATCCCGAAAGATTTGTTAGTTAGACGTGTAAACAATATAGATAAATTACATCAAGAATATCCTAAAATGCCTATTTATATGTTTACTTCTATCATGCGTACACCAAAAGATGGTGCTTCCTCGGGTACAGAAGAACCTGATTACTATGTGGAATACGGAAAAGCTATTGCCAATTACACAAGAATTGACAGTGCAGATACTTCACAATTAAACCAAAGTTATCAGGTGGCACTCCGTGATACTTCAGGTGAGATTGCTTTAAAAGATTGGCTCACTCGTCGCAAGACTAATTTGCAAGTGAGCGGTGCATTGATGAATTTAGTCAAAAATGGCAGTGTTGAATACATGGTCATAGGCAGAGATGATAATGACAAATACTCCCAAACGCACAAAGAGAGTGTTCAAATAGAAAATTATGCAAAGCAATTAGGTTTAACAAATGATAAATTTGAAGTTTTAACAGGCTTAGATGAAATAGGATTACTTCTTTTAACTAGAGTTGTAAATAAATTGGATAATTATAATCCGTATGTATATGTGAAATACGCTTCAGGTTATGGCGGAGCAACTGTACCGTCATATTCTGATGAGATGATAGATAATACGATAACTGACCAAATAAGAGTGGCAGGTGCAACGAAAACTTACGATGTGAAAAAAGCCGATTTAATCATGATGGTGAATACAAATCAAAGTGGCTGGACGTATGATGCGAATACTCCTGTAAATACCTTGCAACCTAGAAATAATACTATGGCTTTTGTAAAGGATATTGAAAATTATGTCGATAAAGGGGAACACGTAAGCCTTGCCGATATTGCTTTTGCCAACGGTTCAGATAATGCGTTGATGAATGAATTGCAAAAGAGAGCTTTATTAGAAAAACTATATGGCTACGCTGGCTGGAACACTGCTACAAACAGCACAGGTTTTGCTCTCGGCATGGGACTTGTAGGCAATCGCATTGATGCAAACAAAAGAGATGAATTACTCTTAACTCGCTATTTAGATGATTGGGTTTATCAAGCAAATATTCGCCAAAATGTAAATTCCTATCTGAATATCTTACCAGGAATAGGCGATTATTTGACTATCGGCGATTACAAATTAAATTACGCTGAAGAATACGGCACTAAATTGATGCGTAATTTTGCCACAGATAATTTGGGCAGTAGTTTTGCTGAAGCTGTGAATGTGTCCATAACTATGCCGTGGAACCGCATTTTTGAGGCAAATATTGATTTGACCGTAGACCCTAATAGAGATAGCGTGCTTAGAAAACATTTAAAGATGGTAAATAATTAATGTATTTGTTGGTGATGAATAAGTAGAAGAAAGCGGTGATTTTTTGTTTAAGTTTGCTAAAATATGTGCAGGTCTTTGCCTTTCGCTTGTTGTATTGTCGAGCAGTACAGCTCTTGCACATTTAAATAAGACGATTATGTTCATTCCGCATGATAATAGACCAATTTCGTTTAAGCAGACAGCGGACAATATTCGCAATTTAGGCTATGAAGTTTTGACTCCGCCTGAGGAACTTTTGGGTAATAGAGAAAATCCTCAAGGAAATCCTGAAAAATTGGCTAATTGGGCTATAGTTAATGCTAAAAAAGCAGATTCAGCAGTAATTTCTAGCGATTCTATGATTTACGGTAGCTTAGTTGCGTCCAGAAAGCACAAATTGAGTGAGGCTACAGTTTTAGATAGAGCAGAAAATTTTGCTAAGATTCATAAGGCTAATCCAAATTTAAAATTGTATGCATTTGGTTCAATCATGAGAACTCCGCAAACAAGCGAAGCCTCAGGAAGTGAGGATGCAAATTACTACGCTAAATACGGCACAGATATTGCCAGATATACAGCTCTTTGCGATAAAAAAGAACAAGAAGGTTTAACTTCTAAAGAGCAAAAGCAACTGGCTTTGTATGAAAAAAATATCCCCAAAGAGGCATTAAACGATTGGCTTTCACGTCGCAAGGTAAATTTTGAGGCGAGCAAAAAATTGATTGATTTGACAAAAAGCGGAGATATCAATTATTTAGCTTTAGGCTGTGATGATAATGCTAAGTATTCGCAGACGAATATTGAGCGTCGCCGTTTAGATGAAGCAGGTAATAGTTTAGATAGCCAACATTATCAATCTGTAGCCGGTATTGATGAAATAGGTTTTGTACTGCTGACTAGAGTTGTGAACAATATTCAAGGAGATATTCCTTTTGTCAGCGTTCACTATGCTAAGGGTAAAGGCGAAAATACTATTCCTGCTTATTCTAATGAACCGATAAAAAATTCTATTAAATCACATATAAAAATGGCAGGCGGTATCATGGTCAATTCTGATGAACGAGCAGATTTGGTGTTGATGGTAAACACTAATTTTAACGGCAAGACAGGAGCTGCCAATGAAGCTAATAATAAATATACACCAAATAAAATCAATAAAACGCTAGAAGATTTTGTATTGATGACGGATAAAGCAGTCAAAGACGGTAAAAAAGTTGGCATTGCGGATATAACCTTTGGTAATGGTTCGGACAATTATTTGATGTATAGATTATACGAAAATAATTTGCTCGACAAATTGAATGCATACTCAGGTTGGAATACACCGACAAATAGTTCAGGCTATGCTATTGCCATGGGAATGTGTGCAAATTATACCGATAGAGTTGGAAATTTAAAAATGTTGGAAGTTCGCTATTTAGATGATTGGCTCTATCAAGCGAATGTTCGCCAAACATCAGCTAATCACTTGCCAATGCTAGCAGGTACAGGCTCATATGGCGATACTGAAACTAGAACGAGTGCTATTGCTAAATACGCTACAGATTTACTGCAAAAGATGATAAAAGATTTTCATCTAGAAGATTATGAAGACCAAGGCTATGTCGAAGATGCAGAAATTCGCTTTCCTTGGCAGAGAATGTTTGAGGCAGATATAGTTTTTCCTAGTGAAGATAATGAATAAAATTGCATATTATAGCAAGCTAAAAAACCGACAAATTTTGTCGGTTTTTCTTTTTCTGGACTTTTGCACTTGTAGCGTGATATACTCATCAAAAAAAGAATATGTTTTTTTGATAGATACTATAAAAAAGGAGAGTATAAGCTTTGAAGCAAAATGAATATATTTGTAAAGAAGTTGATGTGCGACCATTTGCCTATACTATGTCTTTAGTTGATGGAAAGTGGAAAATGCATATTTTATTTTGGCTGTGGAGAAAAGAAGTTTTACGTTACAGTGAATTAAAAAGGTCGCTTGGAAATATAACTCATAAAATGCTCTCAAGTCAGTTAAAGGAATTAGAGGCTAAGGGAATGGTGATTAGAAAAGAGTATCCGCAGATTCCGCCGAAGGTAGAGTATAGTTTATCTGAACTTGGAAAAACGCTAATGCCTATTCTTCAGCAGTTTTGCAGATGGGGTCATGAGCACGTTCCCGATGATTGGAGTTTATAATTTGTATTTTGGAGAGAATAGACGAGGTTTTTATGAATAAATTTAATCAACTTAAACAGCTAGGCAGTTTTCTATTTAGCAAAAAAAGAGATATACTTTTGTTGATTACAGCGTTATTTAATAAGGATACGCCGAAGATGATAAAAACGCTTACTATTGCAGGCTTTTTGTATTTGATTAGCCCTGTGGATTTTATTCCCGATATGATACCAGGGCTAGGTTTATTAGATGACGCTATTTTAGTTCCGGGGCTTTTGTATTTTGCAACACAGCTGTTGCCTGCTAGCGTCAGAGCTAAGAGCGAAAGTCAAGTGCAGTATTTAGCACCTAAATTGCCTTATATTTTAGCTGTTATAGGAATTTTATTAATCGCTTGGACGATTTTTGTACTTACAGCGATTTACAATTTTATTTTTAATTGATTTTAGGAGAATTTTATGCGTTTATATATAGCGGAAAAACCGAGTATGGGAGCAGAGATTGCCAAATGTTTAACAGGACCAATTCAAAGGCGTGATGGATATTTAATCACTAAAGACGGGATTGTAACTTGGGTCTTTGGTCATATTTTGCGTCAAGCTGAACCAAATGAATACGATGAAAAATACAGAATTTGGAAGGCAGAAGATTTACCGATAATTCCTCAGAATTGGAAAATGATTGTTGATAAATCGTGCGAAAAGCAATTTGGCATTATCAAAAATTTGATTAGTCAAGCAGATGAGATAATTCACTCAGGCGACCCTGATAGAGAAGGGCAATTACTCATTGATGAAGTTTTAGATTATTTAAATTGCCAAAAGAAAGTAAAACGTATTTTGCTCAATGCTTTAGATGAAGTCAGCATAAAAAAGGCCAATGATAATCTAAGAGAAAATAGCGATTTTTTAAATCTAAAAAAATCAGCATTGGCAAGGGCGAGGGCAGATTGGCTCATTGGCATGAATTTATCAAGAGCCTATACACTGGCTGCAAGGCGAGCTGGCAAAAAAGAAACGCTGGCAATCGGCAGAGTAAAGACGCCAACACTTGCTTTAGTTGTTCGCAGAGAGCGAGAGTTGCAGAATTTTAAACCTGTAGATTATTTTACGATTAAAGTACAATTTGCTCATGAAAATGGAGAGTTTACAGCTGTTTGGAAACCGCAGGACACGCAGGCAGGACTAGATTCTGAAAATCGCTTGCTAGATGAAAATATAGCTAAGTCCTTGATTGCCAAATTCAGGACAAAATCGCAATTAGGAAAAATAAAAACCTACCAAAAATCGCAAAAAAAAGAAGTGCAAAGATTACCGTTTTCGCTATCTAGTTTGCAGGTTTTAGCAGGTAAAAGATTTGGCTACGCTCCACAGTTGGTATTGGACACTGCTCAAAAGTTGTACGAAAAGAAATTGACTACATATCCTCGTTCAGATTGCGAGTATTTGCCACAGAGTCAATTTAGCGATTGCAAGGTGATTTTAGCTAATTTGTTGCATTGTGGTGAAGAAAGTTTAGCAAAATGGTCAAGCGGTGCCAATTTAAAAATCAAAAGTCGTGCGTGGAACGATAAAAAAATCACAGCTCATCATGCGATTATCCCTACAAGAGTGAAAGTGAATTTAAATTCTTTGCCTGAAGTGGAGCAAAATATTTATTATTTGATAGCTCAAGCGTATATCGCTCAATTTTATCCTGTGCATATTTACAACCAAACTAAATTGAGCGTAGAATATATGGACGAAATATTTACAGCTAGTGGACGTGTTGTCAAAGAGCAGGGTTGGAAGGAATTATACACTGCTAAGGAAAAGAGCAAAAAAGAATCTAAAGCTGTAGAAAAAAATGTAAATGGAGGCGAAAAAGATGGAGAAAATAGCGATAGTGAAGATAGCAATAATTCTTTGCCGTTAATGAAATGTGGCGACAATGTGGAATATGTTGATGGAAACTACGATAAAAAATCGACAAAACCGCCAACACGCTTTACAAGTGCATCACTTTTAGCAGGCATGAAAGATATTCATAAATATGTAAAAGATGTAGAAACAAAAAAGAAATTAAAAGATATCTATGGCATTGGTACAGAGGCAACTAGAGCGTCGATAATTGAAGATTTATTGAAACGAAATTTCTTGCAAACAGAGGGCAAGAAGAAATATCTAGTGCCAACGCAAACGGCATATATGCTGATTGATGCATTGCCAGATGAGATGACCTATCCTGATTCCACTGCGATGTGGGAGGATTATTTACATTCGCTATCTGAAGGCGAAGGCAGTATTGAAGAATTCTTGCAAAAGCAAACTCAGTTCACCAAAAATTTGTGTCTGAAAGCAAATAAAACAGTTTTAGCTGATGAGGATAAACAAAAATGCCCTCGCTGTGGTAGAGGTATTTTAGTAAAGCGTCAGGGCAAAAATGGAACTTTTTGGGGCTGTTCTAACTATCCTAACTGCCGTATGACTTGCAATGATGTTGAAGGAAAGCCTAATTTAAATGTAAATTATAACCAAAATTATAGTCAAACTGCCCCCGTTTATCATACAGGCCTTATTTCGGCATGGGATTTAATCAATCAATCGTATCAGGCAAAAACTCCTCAAGGGCAAAGTCAATATCAAAATAGATTTGTAAATAAGCCAAAGTATTCTGCAAGTCCGCTTGAAAATGTAGCCAAAAATAAAAATGGCAAGGATAATGTTTTAAAATATCTATGCCCTCATTGCAAGACAGGAAATTTGCGACGCATTAGAGGCAAAAATGGCTGGTTTTGGGCGTGTTCCAATTATCCTCACTGCACTTCAACGTATGATGATGATAAAGGCTTGCCGATTTTGTAAAAGGTGAGTAAAATATCTAAAGTTCAAACTATATAAGTTGAAAAATAATCTGGTATTTTATATAATGATATTAGTCATGATTTTTGTATGACTGATTATGAAAAATTTTTGAATTTATAGGAGGTGAATTACCTGATTTACAGCAGTTAAAACAGCGTAAATACAGGTAATTAATTATTGGAGATAGTTGATATTCTCTTGAAGTTTGTCTTGGTTGTATTTCTGGTGGCGATGAATGGTTTTTTCGTTGCGGCGGAATTTGCCTTGGTAAAAATCCGTTCTTCACGTTTAGAAACGCTGATTAATGAAGGAAATACTCGTGCTAAATACGCTAAGAAATTAACTGACCACTTAGATGCGTCCTTGTCAGTAACTCAGCTCGGTATTACGCTTGCCTCTTTAGGTTTAGGTTGGGTCGGCGAGCCTGCTGTTGCTGCTATCTTGGTGCCAGTTGTCAAATTCTTTGGCTTAGATGAAGCGTCTGCTCATTCTTTAGCTCTAGTTGTAGGATTTTCTTTGATTACTGCTTTGCATATAGTTTTAGGGGAACTTGCTCCAAAATCTATGGCTATACAAAAAGCCGAAAGCGTTGTTTTAAATATCTCACTTCCTATGCTCATCTTCCACAAAATTATGTGGCCTGCCGTTTGGCTCTTGAATCATGTAGCAAACTGGGTTATCATACATCTTGGATTTGAAGTTGCAAGTGAAGGTGAAGAAGCACATAGTGAAGAAGAAATCCGTTTGTTGATGGAAGAAAGCCACAAACACGGATATATTGATAAGACAGAACTTACTTTTGTGGATAATGTATTTGATTTATCGGATTTGACCGTTAGAGAAATCATGATTCCACGTACGGATATGATTTGTTTGTACATTGAAGATTCTTTTGATGAAAATATTCAAAAAGCACTAGAAGAACAGATGACAAGATATCCTGTTTGTATAGAAGATAAGGATAATATTATCGGCTTTTTGCATATAAAAGATTTATTAGGTTCACTTTACACTAAAAAAGCTGTGGACATCAGAAAATTGCTTCGAGATGTAACAGTTGTGCCGGAATCTATGCCTGTGCGTAATTTATTGAAATTAATGCAGGGAAAACGTTTACAACTTGTTATAGTTGTCGATGAATACGGTGGTACTGCCGGTATGGTAACGCTTGAAGATATTATGGAAGAAATCGTCGGCGAAATTCAAGATGAATTCGACGAAGAACGCCCTAATGTTGAAAGACGCAGTGATAAATTATATTCTGTTGATGCAAAAATGCTGTTAGATGATTTAAATGAGATGTTTGGCACAAATATTGAAGCAGAAAATATTGATACAATCGGTGGTTGGCTCTCAACTCAAGTGGAAACTCCTCCGAGAGTGGGACAAAAAGCTACCTTTGGCGATGATGAATTTTTTGTCGAAGAAGTGGACAGGGTTCGCATAACGCGTGTATTGATTAAATTAAATCACAAACAGGTAATAAATGGTTAAATGTCATGTATACTGTGTAGTGCTGTAGGCGTGATATTAAATAAATAAAAATATAGAAGTAGATATCAAAGAAGAAAAGGGGTAATTTGATATGTTGAAATCTATTGCAATCATGACAAGTGGCGGAGACAGCCCTGGAATGAATGCAGCTGCTCGTGCGGTTGTTCGTACAGCTCTTTATGAAGGTGTAAAAGTTTTTGGGATTTATGATGGCTACCAAGGTATGCTCGAAAATCGCATCGTTGAACTTACATCTAAAAGCGTAAGTGATATTATTCAGCGTGGTGGTACTTTCTTAGGTACAGCTCGTTGTCCAGAATTTAAAAAAGAAGAAGTTAGAAAACAGGCTGCTGAAATTCTCAAAAGCCATGGCATTGAAGGTCTTGTAATCATCGGTGGGGACGGTAGCTTAACAGGTGGTTCTCTTTTAAGTAAATACGGTATTCCAATCGTTGGTCTTCCTGGCACAATTGATAATGACGTTTGGGGTTCTGATTATACTATCGGTGCTGATACTGCGTTGAATACAATTTTGGACGCTATCAATAAATTACGTGATACAGCTTCTGCTCATCGTCGTATTATCGTACTTGAAGTTATGGGTCGCAAAGCTGGTTGGCTTGCTATGATGGCAGGTATTGCTGGCGGTGCTGAATACGTATTAGTTCCTGAAGTAAAATACGATTTAGATAAAATCTGTAACGAACTTAAAGAATCATATGCAAATGGCCGTCGCTACAGTATCGTAGTTGTTGCTGAAGGTGTTGGCAGTGCAGTTGATATCGGTAAAATTATCGGTGAGAAAACAGAAATCGACACACGCGTTACTGTATTAGGTCATGTACAGCGTGGTGGTTCTCCAACTGCTGATGACCGCGTAAAAGCTAGTATGCTCGGCGAAAAAGCAGCTTTAGCTTTGATTCATGGTCAGTCTAATATCGTATTTGGTTTCCACGATGGCAAAGTTGTTGCTATTGACTTGTTCGATTCAGTAAACAACAAGAAAACATTAGACCCTGAATTAGTTCGTTTAGCTCGTGTATTATCCATTGGCGATAAATAAAATCACAGTTAATAAATGAAAATAAAG
>Cebus_capucinus_imitator_PRJNA485217_SSR118__coassemble_387_pt1 | contig 16988 bp, 14 predicted proteins | sample Cebus_capucinus_imitator_PRJNA485217_SSR118__metabat2_high_PE_012 | metagenome-assembled genome bin Cebus_capucinus_imitator_PRJNA485217_SSR118 | reverse complement strand
TGGAAAGCGTCGTCGCATTATTCGTGGTGGATTTTCAAGAGAAAAGGATGCAAAGAAAGCTGCTAGAGATTTTGAACATGGTTTAGATACAGGCATGCTTGCGATAAAAACAAATAATATAACGCTACACGATTTTATGTGGTATAACTGGTTTAATTATCATAAAAATTTTGTTAAGATTTCAACACAAGTTGTACTAAAAGGTTCGTTAAGGCGTATTGATAGATATTTTGACGAGCAAGCGAGATTAAAAAACATTACACCGACAACGTGCCTTGAGTTTATCAACACTTTATTTTATGAATATAAATTGAGTCGTGCAACAATCATTTCAACGCTATCGTGCCTAAAAATGATTTTTAAGCATGCTGTAGTTGTTGAAAAAATATTAGCCAACGACCCTACGAAATATCTAGCTTTGCCGAAATTGTATGCAAAAGACAGAGAAAAATTAACCCTGCAAGAAGAACAGAAAAAATTATATTTAGAAAAAAGCGAAGTTCTCGAATTTTTAAAGGCTACGCAGATAGCACGCAATTCTTTTCCGTTTACAATGCTATTCACGCTATTGATTTATACGGGAATGAGAATTGGCGAAGCTTTAGCACTTGAATGGAAAAATATTGATTTCGACAATAAAATAATTCGCATCAAAGCTACTGTATACTATCGGGTGAATGATAAATTTGACGTTTATTCTCCTAAAACCAAAAGAAGCATAAGAGATATTATAATGTCTAATACGCTGATGACAGCACTTAAACTCTACAGAAAACAGTTTTTAGAATATAAAATAAGAAATCGTATTATTTGGAAAGATAACGGTTATGATTTTGTATTCGTATCTAAAACACAACCCGGCAGTCCTATTCGCTATTCAACGGTAGCCTCGTGTACACGAAGATTAGGAAGAAAAATTGGCTTTAAAAATCTTCACCCGCATATGTTCCGCCACACGCACGTATCTATATTAGCCGCTCAAAGAATACCTTTATCAGCTATTAAAGAACGCTTGGGACATTCCACGGATAAAACGACAGAACAAATCTATTTGCACATAACAAAACAATTTAAAACAGAAGTGGCAAATGCCTTCGATAGTGCCCTACAAAACTACTAAATTTTTATTTCGGCACCTCGACAGGCACCTAGAAAAAAATAACGATAAGACACTTGATTGTAAAAAAAAATAAAGGGTTATGCAAGATTTTATAGTTTAGAGTAGTAATCTAAATCTTTAAAATCTGCATAACCCTTTAATATTGTTGGTTTACGGCTATTAATTATCATCGCCCATAAGAGCTAAAATCATCTGTATTAAACGCAAGATTTCAATGTATAGCCATACAAGAGTTAAGAGTAAACCAAAGGCACAGAAATATTCGTAGTATTTTGGTGCACCGTAAGATACAGTGCGTTCGATATTATCAAAATCTAAAAGGAAATTAAATGCAGCTACACCGCAGATAATCACGCTGATTGCAATTCCAAAAATACCGCTAGTTGGCATCATATGAAAACCAAATAATGTTGCAACCATATTGATAATATAAAATAATGCTATTGCTCCTGTCATGCTGATAATTACCGAACGCATTTTATCTGTTACAATAATTATGCGAGTTTTCCACAAAAACAACATCAATAACATAGTAGCTAAGGTAATTCCTACAGCAATAGCAGAAATTCCAAAATACATTCTTTCAAACTGTGCAGAAATTATGCCAAGCATGGCTCCTTCAAAGACAGCATATCCTGGCGTAGTCATCGGTGCTAAATGCGGTTTAAAGCAAGTTACAAAAGTCAATACTACGCTGACAATCATACCTAAAATCAATACACCATAGCCTGCTGGACTATTAGCTAAAAACATTCCAGACAAAACAGCAGATACAATAGTTACAGCTGTAAGAGCAAATGCTTTTGTGATTGTACCGCTCAGTGTGGCAGGAGAATCAACATATTCTATTGAACCTTTGCCAATTATTTTCATAGCTGGATTTGCCAATTAAATCACTCCTCAAAATATATAATACTATGTATTTTATTATATCATATTAAACCAATTAAAAATATCTGTATTAGATTAAAATTTGATTAAAAGTTAATAAAAGGCAAAGTACTATCTATAGAATTAAGATATATACTTTGCCTTTTTATTGCTTATGTTTAATTTATGCTTTTATTGTGTTAGTCGCGATACTTAACAACTACAGCTTGACCGCTTCTTTCTAATTGAGCTTTTGTTTCAGCTTCAATTTCAGCACGGCTTCTGTAATCAGGTTTAACTGTATTAGCATAGCGAATCCAACTGCGAACAGCTTCAATCATTACAACTGCTACTAATACAAACATAATAGCACTGATTACAACGAGTAACCATTTTCCATTTGGAATGTAATTTGTGAAGATATTTAAATAATCAGCATAGCAAGTGATAATTGCCATGAAGATACATGGTATCATTGTTACCCATGCATATCTAGCACGACCATTTCTCATGATGAAAGAAGTACCTATTGCAAGAGCTGTAGTACCTAATAATTGGTTAGATACACCAAATAAAGGCCAAATTTCGCCGATATTGCCTTGCAATACGAGATAACCCCAAGAAATACTTACTAAAGCACTGCAAATAATAATACCTGGCCACCATTCAGTATTAGCAAATGGTTTGTAGACTTTGCCTAAAAGTTCTTGCAATAAATAACGACCTACACGAGAACCAGCATCGATGAGTGTAAGAATAAACAATGCTTCGAACATAATACAGAAGTGATACCAAAAGCCCATAAATTCTTCCATGTATGGAATTTTAGAGAATACATCTGCCATACCAACAGCAAGAGATACGGCACCGCCTGGTCTATGCATAAGATTTTCGCCAACCATATGCGAAAGAGCTGGTAAATCTTGAACTTGAAGACCTAAAGCTGTAAAAGCTTTTTCTGTAGAGTTGATTGCAAAATAATCCGCAGGATGAAGACTTGTTGCAGCAATCAAAGCCATCATGGAGATAAAGGCTTCAGTGAGCATTGCACCGTAACCGATTGGAAGAATTTCACGTTCATTAGTTATCATTTTTGGAGTTGTACCGGTAGAAATCAAGCTATGGAAACCGGACAAAGCACCGCAAGCGATAGTGATGAATACAAATGGAATAACAGAACCGCTGATAACAGGACCACCACCCCAGAGGAATTGAGAAGTAGCCGGCATACGAATTTCAGGAGCAACAATGATAATACCGAGTGCTAACGCTAAAATTGTACCTATTTTCATATAAGTGCTGAGATAATCACGAGGAGCTAATAAGAGCCATACAGGAAGTACAGAAGCTAAGAAACCATATACAGCAATAGCAATTTCAATCTGAACTACATTAAAAGTAAAATATGGAGCAAGTGTAGCAGAATCTCTTACATAAGGACCTACTGCAACAGCAAGTAAAATAAGGCCAACCCCTAATATTGTTGCTTCACGAATTTTACCTGGACGTAAATATTTAAGATAGATACCGATAAAGATAGCGATTGGAATAGTAGCACCTACAGTGAAAGTACCCCAAGGGCTGTTGAAAAGAGAGTTAGCAACAACAACTGCCATACCTGCTTCAGTGATGATAAGCAAGAACAAAGTTGCCCACAAAGCACTTGTGCCAGCGAGTTTGCTGATTTCAGTTTTGGCAATTTCAGCAATGGATTTACCATTATGACGCATGGAAGCGACTAAGATAACCATATCATGGACAGCACCTGCAAGCACTGAACCAATCAAAATCCAAAGCATACCTGGCAAATAACCAAATTGAGCTGCGATAACAGGGCCTACTAATGGACCTGCACCAGCGATAGCTGCAAAGTGATGACCAAATACCACCCATTTATTTGTTGGCACATAGTCATGACCATCATCTACTTCTACAGCTGGAGTAGTTCTGAATTGATTTAAAGTTAAAACTTTTGCAGCGATAAAGGCTCCATAAAAACGATAAGCTAAAATAAGTACACAGGCTGTAATAATTACTAAATATACACCATTCATAAAAATAAACCTCCTATATATTATCTATTAGACAATGTTCAAATAAAATATCCCTCCCTTGATGATTTTTAACCTTCGATATGATAAATTACTACAAAGATTTTTGCACGCATTGCAATTAATATACACAAGTTACAAGATTAACTTAGTTTTACACAATTACAATGATATGCTGATTTAATGATATATGTAATTTATGATTATATTTATAATACTTTTCACCTTAATTGTCAAGTAGTTTTGAAAATTTCTCAATATTTTATTAGATAAAAAAATTTTATCTCAATTAATAAAAATTTTAAGATGCTCTTAAATGACAAAAGGTCGCCTAGTAGCGACCTTCTTCACACTTATATTAAAAATTTTTATGTATTAACACAATTTACAAGTTTGTCTAAATCATTTCATCTGTTTAAAATTTTACTAAGCCTAAGCTGATTTCTAAGGCCTTATTCACTGCTGTCATATATTTTTGGTCAAGCGTGGTAACTTTTTTACTCAAACGAGATTTATCAATAGTGCGTAATTGTTCAACTAGCACCATGGAATCTCGCTCTAGGTTGCAGTGTTTTGCTGGTAAATCAACATGCGTTGGCATATGTGTTTTACCTAATTTAGCAGTTATAGCAGCAACAATAATCGTAGGGCTGTATTTATTGCCAATATCATTTTGTACTATTAAGACGGGTCTTAAACCGCCTTGCTCCGAACCAATAACAGGACTTAGGTTGGCATAGTATATATCGCCACGCTTCACAATGTCATTTCTTTTCAGTAGATACACCGCCACAAGAAATTTATTTCTGATGAGGCTAAAATAAATTTGCGCTCTTGTTTTAGGCACTCAACTCCTTATCTTTTCATTTAATAAACACTAACGCGACTTCGTAGTCATCTTGATATCATATTTTTATTATAACACACTATACATATCTTTTTACATATTTTTTAGGTAATATTGAACAAAATTTTATATTTTTTTGCACAATATTACCTAGATTTACATTTTAAAGTTCATAAAATATCATCATAAAAAACATACGTACTCATATATCTGTATATATTTTAGAAATTATAAACAAAGATTAAACATACTGTTTTACTGTGAATTATTTTTGTAAACTAATGAGCTAAATTGTAGACTTTTACTAAATTTCATCTATATATTTGCGAGCTGTCTGCAAATTATCTAAAATATCTCCGGCGATAAGACCTGCACGTCCATTTTTAGAGGCGATATCTCCTGCTAAGCCATGCAAGTAGACGCCGATAGGTGCAGTATGCTCTTTGCAAATATCTTCAGCTAAAAGACCTGCTATCGTGCCGGCTAAAACGTCGCCACTACCTGCTGTTGCCATGCCACAGTTGCCTACTGTTGTTACAAAAATATCTCCGCTTGGATAGGCTATGATAGTTTTTTCACTCTTGATTACAAAAATAGCGTTGTATTCGCTAGCTACTTGGCGGGCAATCTGCCAAAGATTTGCTTTTAATTCATCAATAGTTATGTGCAATAAATTTGCCATTTCACCTAAGTGAGGCGTTAAAATCGGCATATGTTTTAATTTTTTCAGCGACGCAATGTCTTGGCTAAAAGCGTAAATTGCATCTGCGTCAATGACGAGCGGTTTATTTACATTTGTAGCAAATTCGATAATCATCTTAGAGGTTTCAGCATTTCTGCCAAGGCCAGGTCCTATTAAAACAGTATCATAATCTCTCGACAATTCAAGAAGTACTGCTACAGCTTGCGGACCTAAAATCCCCGGTTTTAGCTCAGGCAAAGGTTTTGTCATAACTTCGGTGGATTTTACAGCTAAAATATCGTATAAACTTTCAGCAGAGGCTAACGTAGAAATGCCTGCACCTATGCGTAAAACAGCACTGCTAGATAAGATGCCCGCTCCTGTAAGCCCTAAAGAACCTGCTACAGTTAAAACTTTGCCACAACTTCCTTTATAGACATCTAACAGACGAGCTTTCAGGTATTTTTTAGCAAAAAATTCATCTATTGCTTCTTGTTTTATATCGCTGTTTTCCAACAGTTTTTGCGGAATGCCAATTGTTTTTACAATGATTTTCCCTGTGTAAAGTGAGCCAGGGTAAGTTATAAGACCAATTTTAGGCAAGCCAAAGGTAATGGTAACATTGGCTTTTACAGCAGTAGGATTTACAGCTCCCGTATCTGCATTAACGCCACTTGGCATATCTACAGATAGTATAGGTCTATTGGAATTATTCAATATAGAAATGCACTTTTGCAGATTTTCACGAAGTTCATCATGTATTCCTGTCCCCAAAAGACAATCTACAATGCAATTAGAAAAAGTTATAGCAATTTGTAATCTATTCCAATCTCGCTCGGAAATTATGTGGTAGATTTCAGCTTGCATATTCATCAAGACATCGTAATTTATCTTAGCTGAAGGCGTAAAATGTTCTGTATTTCCAAGAAGAAAGATTTTTACCTTTGCCCCTGCGTTAATCAAGTGGCGACCAGCTACAAAACCATCTCCACCATTGTTTCCACAGCCAGCTAAAATGCAAAAAGTATTCCTTTTGATATCTTTTTCTTTGCAAAGATTAATAGCTTCTTGACAGACTTCTCGCCCTGCGTTTTCCATTAAAGCTATTTCAGGTATACCGTATGTATTAATAGCTTCGTAATCTATCTGTTTTATCTGTTTAGCAGTTGCTATCTTCAAAATTTATCCCTCCAATATCACTTGAGCCACTGCATAATCTTTACAATGGCTTAGCGTTATAAATATATTGTAGATTTTTCGCTTAGTCGCACTGTAGGCAAAATATCCATACAGTTTTACGCGAGGCATACCATTTTCATCAGGTAAAATCTCAATATCTTGCCACGTTCCACCGACTAATCCTGTGCCTAAAGCCTTCACCACAGCCTCTTTGCCGGCAAATCTAACAGCGTACGACGCACTAGCTTGATGTTTTCTGCTGTTGCAATACGCTTGCTCTTTTTTCGTAAAAACTCGATTGACAAAATTTTCCTTTTGCAAAGCTTTCTCCATGCGAGGTATCTCTACAATATCAACACCTGTACCTTTAATCATCAGTTAGTTCACCCTCTGTTTAAATTTTATAGCTACCTTTAATCATTCATCTAATGCTAAAATTATATATGCAAACTCAATATAGTACAAATATATTTTAGCAAAAAATAATTAAAAATATATTAGAAGTTTAAAAAAATTTATATTTAACCTAAAAACCTATCTTTAAGTACCATTATAAAAGATTTTATTTGCAAAGCAAATTTAATTGCTTTAATGCATAGATACTTTTATAATTAAAATTGATAATTTTTATTTAGGAGTGGTTGTCCTTGCTAGAGAGTCTTGTCATGTTAATCGGCACAGCTTTGGGATATTTTTTACTTAAAACTTCATCTAATACGAAAAAAATAATCACAGCTTTAAACAACAAAATGCAAATCATCTGCGTGGCTGTGATTATTTTCATCATGGGCATAAATCTGGGCAGTATAGATAAGTTTGCTCAAAAAATGATTTCACTTAGCACTGAAAGTATAGTTTTTGCTGTAGTTCCTACAATATTTTCCGTTGCAGTTGTCTATCTATTCACTAAAACTTTAATCAAAACTAGATAATACAGGAGATTTTTTTATGGTTTACATAGCTTTAGTCGCTCTAGTAATCGGCATAATCATCGGTCAAGTTCCATCAATTAAAGATTACCATTTTATATTCTCTGCAGTTGCAGATTATATGCTGTACCTTTTGATGTTTTGCGTAGGCATAAGCGTTGGTTTAAATGAAACTGTCCTTGAAAAGATACGCCATTACAATGCTTCGATTTTGTACCTTCCGCTAGGCGTAATCATCGGTTCAGTCTTTGGTGGTATAATCTGCGGTTTTATCTTCGATAGGCATTTATCCGATAGCATTTCCATTGGCGGTGCTATGGGCTGGTACAGTCTATCTAGCGTAATGCTAGAGAGTTTATCGGGCAGTGAATCGGGAACGATTGCCTTTTTAAGCAATCTCATGCGTGAGTTTTTAGCTTTTATCACCATTCCCCTTCTTGTAAAATACTTAAATCCCTACACAGCTATTGCAGCAGCTGGAGCAACTAGCGAAGATACAACGCTTCCTATGCTGATGAAATACACTAGCGAAGAGTTCATCATTATTTCAGTGATAAACGGTGTTCTTTGTTCAATCGCTGTGCCGTTTATCATCAATTTTAGTTTTTCACTTTTCAACTAGAGGTGCGTATATGAAATTTTATACTTTAGGGTTTTCTTTGTTCATCATCTTATTAAATGTAAATATCTGTTTTGCTCAAGCTATTAATAATAATGAGGCTAATGTATTAAAAGCAAATTCGCTAAAAGCAGGAGATTGTATCGGCATTGTCGCTCCTGCATCAGGCATTGAAGATATGGATTTAACGCCTGCCATTGAAAAATTAAAATCGTGGGGCTACAAGGTAAAACTTGCTCCTCATCTATTTGCCCAAGACGGATATTTGGCAGGAAGTGATGAAGTCCGTGCTGAAGATTTAAATGCAATGTTTGGCGACGAGGAAGTAAAAGCGATATTAATTATGCGTGGCGGTTATGGTAGCAATCGCATTTTGCACCTATTAAATTACGATTTAATTGCCAAAAATCCCAAATTATTGATTGGCTACAGCGATATTACGGCACTTCATGTCGCTCTATGGAAAAACTGCAAGCTAATCACCATTCACGGTGCTATGGCTATTGATATAAATGATTATTCGCCAAATTACACCGACTGGCAATTAAAGCGTGGCTTAGCTTCAACTACAGTCAGTGACAGTGGCGAGTTTATCTTGCCTGAAGATTATAAACTAGAAGTCTTAAACGAAGGCACAGCAACAGGAAAAATAATCGGCGGAAATTTAAGCGTCATAGCTTCGCTTTGCGGTACGCCTTATGAATTAGATGGCACCGACTGTATTTTATTTATCGAAGAAGTCGGCGAAGATTCCTACGCTATTGATAGAATGATGTGGCAACTTTGGGAAAATGGCTTGCTCCAAAAAGTTAAAGGCATCATAGTTGGCACACTTCGACGCTGTGAACCTGTAGAGCCTACAGCTTATGATTATTCGGTAAGAGAAGTATTTGACCACTACGGCAAAATGGCAAAAGTTCCTGTTTTATACAATTTCCCCGTAGGTCATGGCAGTATTAACGGATTCTTGCCTCTAGGCCTTAAAGCTACTATCGTCGCTGATAAAAATTCACCAAAATTAATCATATCTGAACCGTACGCTAAATAACTTTTATAATGCTATGATTTTTAGTAATTATTTAAACCCGCAGGGGTATTGACAATAAATATAAGTAGTGCTAATCTTTGTATAGAAAAATTTTATAATGTGAAGGATAGGTGTCTTGCGACTTAATAGGGAATTCGGTATAAGCCGGAGCGGTCCCGCCACTGTAAAGGGGAGCAAACTCACATTATGTCACTGAAAATAGCCAAGTATTTTTGGGAAGGCGTGAGCGAGCATTGAGCCTGAGCCAGTAGAACTGCCTATTTGATATCACCGTAAGTATTTTTACTTGAACCTGCGAGCGATGGGAAGGCGATTTTGTAATAGGCGTAGCTATGTCTATATTAAAGTTTATTTAATTGCAAAATTCCCTGATTCTAAATGCAGAATCAGGGTTTTATTTTTGCACTTTTACTTTATTTATGCCTATTTATAAAATCAATCTGCCCTCAATAGCTGTTTTAGCTATCGCAAGAGGCAGATTTTTTTTATTGGGGAGATGAAAACTACAAACTAAAATCAAAAATTTAATATTTATTTAAGTTAGGAAGTGATGGTAATTTGAAACGATTTCTCAATCGTTTGAGTCAAATGATAATAACCTTAATCGGTGTTAGCTTTTTGACATTCTGTTTGACAACACTTGCTCCAGGCGACCCTGCGATGATGGTACTTGAAGCATCAGATACTATTGTATCGCAAGAAATCATCGACCAAACTCGTAAAGAAATGGGATTAAATGACCCGTTTTTTGTGCAGTATGGAAATTGGGTACTCGGTGCTTTGCACGGTGATTTGGGAATGTCTTATTCCGGTAAAAAGCCCGTTGTGGATAAATTAATGGAAGGTTTTATGGGTACACTCTTACTGGCTTTAGTAACGATTGTATTTGTAATCGTAATCTCCATACCGCTGGGAATTTTTTCAGCCGTTCACCGCAACAAAATTGCCGACTACATCATAAGAGTATTTTCTTTTATCGGCGTTTCCATGCCTAGTTTTTGGGTTGGTTTGTTATTATTATACGTATTTGGTTTAAAACTCGGCCTATTCCCTATCGCAAGTGCTAGTGTTACAGCAAAAGGTTTAGTCTTGCCAGCTCTCACGCTTGCTATAGCTATGTCAGCTAAATTTACCCGCCAAGTCCGCACTGTAATTTTAGATGAACTTCATCAAGATTACGTAATCGGTGCTAGAGCAAGAGGTATGGCTGAAACGGCTATTTTGTGGAAGCACGTTTTGCCAAATGCAGTTTTACCGCTCATAACACTCCTTGGCATGTCCATTGGCTGGCTATTAGGCGGTGTTGCCGTTATCGAAATGGTATTTTCTTGGCCAGGTATTGGCAAAATGGCAGTGTATGCAATCACCATGCGTGATTATCCATTGATTGAAGGCTTCGTTTTGTGGATTGCTACAGCCTATACATTGATTAATTTCTTGGTAGACTTGTCTTACAGTTACTTAGACCCAAGACTTAAAAAAGGAGATAAAGCATGAACTTCATAAAAACGCACAAATTATTTTCTTTTTATACTCTATTGGTCATCTTAGTAATTTTAGTGGCATTATTTGCTCCGCTCATTGCAACTCATGACCCTTATGACGGCAATATGAAAATGGTACTTCAAGACCCTTCCGCACAGCATATCTTCGGTACAGATAAACTCGGCAGAGATACTTTTTCTCGCATTATCTATGGCACGCAAACTTCACTTTTTATGACGATTTGCCTTGTAATTTTAATGGCTCTTGTAGGAACTATTGTTGGCACATTGTCTGGCTACTTTGGCGGAAAAGTAGAAACTGTGCTGATGCGTTTTGCTGATATTATGCTCTCTTTCCCAGGTATCGTGCTTGCAATTGCGATTGCAGGTATCCTAGGCGGTAGCATTATCAACACCATTTTAGCTCTAGTTGTTGTAAGCTGGGCAAAATATGCTCGCTTGGTGCGTAGTCTAGTCATCAAACTTCGCCACAATGATTTTATCGTAGCGGCACAAGTAAACGGAACTACAACTTGGAATATCCTTTGGCGACACGTACTACCTAATGTCTTTCCTATGGTAGTCATCACAGGTGCAATGGATATCGGCACAATGATGATGGAAATCGCAGGTCTTTCCTTTTTGGGCTTTGGAGCTCAACCACCAACACCAGAATGGGGACTTATGCTAAATGAAGGTCGCCAATACATTCAGACTGCACCGTGGCTTATGGTTTATCCAGGGGCAGCAATCTTTATCGTCGTTGCTATCTTCAATCTATGGGGCGATAGTTTAAGAGATATCTTAGACCCTCGTCAAGAATAAGTTATTTATTTTAAAATATACAAAAGAAAAGAGGCTACATATGAGATCCTTTAGTATGAAATCTTTCAAGATGAAAAAATTAGTAAAAGCTATTAGCTTAGGTGTATGTGGTGTTCTCGCTGCCGGTATCATCGCAGGTTGCGGTGGAGAATCCACAGAAAATAAAACAACGCTAAAAGTTGGCGTTACAAACTTTGCCGATACTCTAGAACCTACACAGAACTATTTTGGTTGGGTAGTAATGCGTTATGGCTTAGGCGAATGCTTAACTAAATTCGATGAAAAAATGAATGTTGTTCCTTGGCTCGCTGAAAGCTGGAGCGTTAGCGATGACCATTTAACCTGGACATTTAAAATTCGCGACAATGTTAAATTCTCCAACGGCGATGCTTTAACTGCTGAAGCTGTAAAAGCTTCTATCGAACGTGCCTTTGCTAAAAACACACGTGCAGCAACTTTCTTTGAATACACTGAAATGAAAGCTGAAGGACAAAACTTAATTATCACTACAACTAAACCAATGCCAAATATGCCAGGCTTTTTAGCTGACCCATTGTTCATCATCGTTGATACAGCTACAGAATCTAGCCGTGATTTCGCTAAAGAAGGCCCTATCTGCACAGGCCCATATAAAGTAGAATCTTTCGTTAAAGAAAAAGCTGTTATGAAGAAAAACGAAAATTACTGGGACGGCGAAGTTCCATTTGAAACTTTAGAAATTCCTTCTATCGATGACCCTAACACTCGTGCAATGTCCTTGCAATCAGGCGAAGTCGATATGGCAGTGAATATCGCAGCAGGCGATATGGATTTATTCAAAAACAACGATAAATTCGATATCGACGAAATTTCTTCCCTCCGCGTAGTTGTAGCTCGCATCAACGAAAAAGGTTTCTTAGGCGACCCTAAAGTTCGTGCTGCCTTCATCTCTGGTTGCGACCGTGAAACTTACAATAACGTACTCTTAAAAGGAACTTTCATTCCAGGTTCTGCTCCTGTACCACCTTCTATGGACTATGGCTTTGACCAATTAAAAGACCCAAATGCCTACAATCCTGAAAGAGCAAAACAACTCCTCGCTGAAGCAGGTTGGAAAGACACTGACGGCGACGGCATTGTAGATAAAGATGGCCAAAACTTATCCGTCGACTTTGTAGTGTATAACAGCCGTGCAGAACTTCCATTATACGCTGAAGCTGTACAAGCTGATATGAAAAAAATCGGTATCAACGTAAATATCAAGAGCGTTGACTATAACCTCATCGACAAAATGGGCATTGACGGCGATTACGACTTGTTGATTTCCAACATCACTACTGCAAATACAGGTGACCCTGAAATCTTCTTGAAATGGTATTGGTACACTAATACAAACGGCAACAATCCACAAAACGGTTCTGGTTACAGCAATCCAAAATACGATGAAGTTATGGATAAATTAGCTGTTGAATTTGATAAAGATAAACGCCGTGAACTCATCATTCAAGCACAACAAATTCTCATGGATGATGGTGCAGCCTTGTTCCTTGGCTATCCACAGACTAATATCATCAGCTCTAAATCCTTGCAAGGCGTAAAAATGTATCCATCTGACTACTACTGGATTACTAGCTTGATTAAACCTGCAAAAGCGTAAAAGGGGATATATATAAATAGATGTTACTTGATATAACTGATTTAGCCATTAGTTATAGCGGAAACGATAAACCTACCGTGCAAGGCGTTACTTTTTCCCTCGAAAAAGGCGAAATTTTAAGCATTGTAGGCGAATCCGGTAGCGGTAAAACTACGGTTATAAGAGCCATTTTAGGCTCTTTGCCCGCTAGCGGTAGAGTTTCAAATGGCACAATCACCTTTGAAGATAAAAACCTACTTAGCTATACGAATAAAGATTGGCTTGCCCTTCGTGGCAAAAATATTTCCATGATATTCCAAGACAGTGGAAATATGATGAACCCTATCCAAACTATTGGCAAACAATTTATTGAATATATTCAAATTCATAGCGATATGAATAAACAGCAAGCTCAAGCTAAAGCCATACAAATGCTAACTCGCATGAACTTGCCTAATCCTGAAAATATCTTAAAATCTTATCCATTTGAATTAAGTGGTGGTATGCGTCAGCGTGTAGGCATTGCCATGGCAATAACTTTTGAGCCACAATTGCTTTTAGCAGATGAACCGACTTCTGCTCTTGACGTTACTACGCAAGCTCAAATTGTAAAAGAATTGCTCTTTATTGCGAGAAATTCCGGTACAGCTATGATTGTAGTAACGCACAATATCGGCGTCGCCTCTTATATATCCGATAAAATCATGGTTATGTCGCAAGGCAAAGTCGTCGAATACGGCACTGCAAGAGAAGTTATTGAGTCGCCAAAAGATAGTTATACAAAATCGCTCTTAGCGTCTGTTCCGCAGATTGGGGGAAAAAGATATGTCTGAGATTATCATGAGTGTAAAAAATATCACCAAAAAATTCCCCGCAAGTGGCGGTCGCTTTTTAACTGCCTGCGATAATATCAACATCAACATCAGACGACAAGAAACAGTCGGCGTCGTTGGCGAATCTGGCTGTGGTAAGTCTACACTTGTAAAAACTATTATGAATATGCACGCACCAACTTCAGGAGAGGTGTTATTTCATGGCGAAGATATCACCAAATTAAAAGGTGAAGCCAAACGCCAAAATTGTCGCCGTATTCAAATGGTATTTCAAGACCCTACAGCTGCCTTTAACCCTAAAATGAAAATTGCTCAGATTATCTGCGAACCTCTTTTGAATTTTAACTTAATCAAGAAATCTGAAGTAAAAGCAAAAGCTATTGAGCTTTTAAAACTCGTAGAACTTCCTGCCGATTTTGTCGACAGATACCCTCACAATATGAGCGGTGGGCAAAGACAGCGTGTAGCAATCGCTAGAGCCTTAGCTCTAGAGCCTGAAATTATCGTTTGCGACGAAGCTACAAGTGCCTTAGATGTTTCAGTTCAGGCAAAAATCATTGAACTTTTGGTAAAACTGCAAAAAGAAAAAGGCATTACCTACATCTTTATTTGCCATGATTTGGCACTTGTAAGCCTGTTTTGCCATAGAGTTTCTGTCATGTATTTAGGTAGTATCATGGAAAAAATCGACGGAGATAAATTGACACAAGCAAAGCACCCGTACACTCAAGCATTGTTAAAAGCTGTATTTTCCACTGATGAAGCTAAAAACAAAAATATCGAAACGCTCACCGGCGATATTCCAAGCCCACTTGATTTACCAATCGGCTGTCCCTTCCAAAATCGCTGTAAATACTGCAAAGATATTTGCAAACAGACAAAACCTGAATTAAAAGAAATATCACCCAATCACTTTGTAACTTGCCACTTAGTTTAAAAAAAGCTATCAATCTTAGTAAAAAAATTAGGGTTGATAGCTTTTTCTTTATAAAATAAAAAAAACTGCTAGAGCTTAAAACTTAAACTCTAACAGTTTTTATCGCTATTTATAATTAGTGTTTCTGATTGTAAGCACCAAAGCCAGGATATACAGCAGCTTCACCGAGATGTTCTTCAATTCTGAGGAGCTGATTGTATTTAGCTACACGTTCACTTCTGCTTGGAGCACCTGTTTTAATTTGGCAAGTGTTAAGAGCAACAGCGAGGTCAGCAATAGTAGTATCTTCAGTTTCACCGGAACGGTGAGAAGTAACAGCAGTGTAACCTGCTTTATGAGCCATTTTAATTGCTTCTAAAGTTTCGGAGATAGAACCAATCTGATTTAATTTGATGAGAATGGAGTTACCTGCACCGATTTTGATACCTTTAGCAAGGCGTTCAGTGTTAGTTACGAATAAATCATCACCAACGAGCTGAATTTTATCGCCAAGAACTTTAGTCAATTTTTGCCAGCCTTCCCAATCTTCTTCATCAAGACCGTCTTCTAAGGAAACGATAGGGTAAGCATTAGCTAATTTTTCCCAATGAGCAATGAGTTCATCAGTAGTTAAAACTGTACCAGCTTTAGGAAGTTTATATTCGCCTTTTTTAGAGCCTTTCCATTCGCTTGCAGCAGCGTCAATAGCAATCATGAAGTCTTTGCCAGGTTCATAACCAGCAGCTTTAACAGCTTCTAAGACAACTTCGATAGTTTCTTCATCGCTAGAAAGGTCAGGAGCAAAACCGCCTTCATCACCTACGGAAGTTGCAAGACCTCTGGATTTCAACAATTTTTGAAGTGCATGGAACACTTCTGTACACCAACGCAGACCTTCTTTAAAGCTAGGAGCGCCTGCAGGCATAATCATGAATTCTTGAATATCAACAGTGTTAGTTGCATGAGCACCACCGTTTAAAATATTCATCATAGGAACAGGAAGTCTGTTGCCAGAAATACCGCCAAAGAAACGGTAAAGAGGAATATTTAAGGATTTGCTAGCAGCCTGAGCACAAGCAATAGATACAGCTAAGATAGCATTAGCACCCAATTTAGATTTATCTTTAGTGCCATCAGCTTTAATCATAGCACCATCTACAGCATATATATCAGAAGCGTCTAAACCAACAACAGCTTCGCTAATAATTGTATTAATATTTTCTACAGCTTTAGTAACACCTTTACCGCCAAAACGAGCTTTGTCGCCATCACGAAGTTCTAATGCTTCAAATTCACCTGTTGATGCACCACTTGGAGCAGCACCTCTGCCTACAGTGCCATCAGCTAAGATTACTTCTGCTTCTACAGTTGGATTTCCACGAGAGTCAACAATTTCTCTACCAATTACTTTTTCGATTTTTAACTTATCAAAAGCCATTTCAAAACCCCTTTTCTGGTAAGCTATTAAACAAAAACCATCTATAATTAAAAATGATTCTTATTTTGATTTACTATGTATATGTTAACATAAATGAAAACTTTTATCAAGTACAACTAAAGAAAGTAAATAATTATAAGCAAAATTTATTTAAGAGGTGCTTACTCTCCTTTTAAAAATAAAAACACCTTGTTTACAGTCTTTTTTATGATAATTTTTTGACCTGGCGATAAAAAATTGCTATTCAAATCATTATCTTGACGAATATTATAGATTACTTCTCTAATATCTTGATGTTTAGCAGTGTATTTATTTGCAATATCCCAAAGTGTATCATTTGGTTTTACGATGTAGACTGTTTCAATAACTTCATTTTCTCTCAATGCAAAATAAATCGACAAAAAACTAATGCACAATATTATAAATAAAATTAAAAGCCTTATTATTTTGCGTTCGCGAATCTTTTTTCTCCTTCTCGCTTCTTTAATCCGTTGCAAAAACAAACTATCCTTCACTAAAACCACCTTCTCAT
>Cebus_capucinus_imitator_PRJNA485217_SSR118__coassemble_385_pt1 | contig 17002 bp, 15 predicted proteins | sample Cebus_capucinus_imitator_PRJNA485217_SSR118__metabat2_high_PE_012 | metagenome-assembled genome bin Cebus_capucinus_imitator_PRJNA485217_SSR118 | reverse complement strand
AAAGAAATGAAAATTTTTAACTAGCACAACAGGTGTATAAATATGTCTTTAAACATAAAAATAATATTTTTGAGGCGGTATTTTATCAAATTCTAATACTAACTAACTTTTTTGATAGTATCTTACTAAAAAGTGCATTCTTGCTAGTTAGTATTTTTTATTATATTATATAAATATTCATTGTGTTGGTTCACTTGTTATTGTATAAATGAGGATATACTTTTTTGTGAGTGAAATTTTTAGCTAGTACAATAAGTATATAAATATTTTTAGAAGGGAAGGACTTTTAATGAAAGTTTTATTATTAAATGGTAGTAGACGTGAAAAGGGTTGTACTTTTACAGCCTTAACAGAAATCAGTAAAGTTTTAAAGCAAAATGGCATTAATACTGAAATTATTCATGCTGTACCTAATGATGATGTAGTTAAATCTGTGGCTGAAAAAATGCAGATAGCTGACGGCTTAGTGGTAGGTTCTCCAGTGTATTGGGCTTCTCCATCGGGCGAAATCATCAGCTTTATGGACAAACTCTGTGCTATGGCAGGTAAATATTTACTTCACAAACCGGCTGCTGCAATAGCCTCTGCAAGACGTGGTGGTACTACTGCAACTATTGATGTATTGTTGAAATACTTTACTTTTCATCAAATGCCTGTTGTTTCTTCTAATTACTGGACAATGATACATGGCAAGACCCCAAAAGAGGTTGTTCAAGATGCTGAAGGTATGCAAATCATGCGTGTTTTAGGAACTAATATGGCATGGCTTTTAAAATGCATTGAAGCAGGTAAAAATGCAGGCGTAAATATTCCAGAAACTGAAACTAAAATCATGACAAATTTCATTCGTTGATAATTTATTAAAATAAAAAGGTGTGCTACTTTAATAAGTAGTACACCTTTTTATTTTTATGCATTATATTTGAAAAAATTTTTGCTTTTTATATTGATAGTAGGTAATGCCGAATATATCTGCTAATATCCAGCCGATGACGATTGACCACCAAATCCCTACAACGCCAATTTCAGGAATAGTTGCAAGGTAGTAAGCTAGGCCAACACGAGTGCCAAGTGAAATAATCGTAAGCACAACTGACATTGACGGAATATTGATAGCACGATAAAAGCCATAGAGCAAAAATAAAATGCCAATGCCAAAGTAAAAACTGCCTTCAATGCGAAGATATATACTGCCGATAGAAATTATTTCAACTTCGCTACTGTCTACAAAAATAGTCATCAACTGTTCAGCAAAAATAAATACGCCAAGCGAGATTATTGCTGAAAATGCGATTGATAGCAAAAAGGCTGTTTTAATTCCCTTTTTGATTCGCTCAATATTTTTTGCACCAAAATTTTGTCCAATAAAAGTGGAAAAAGCATTGCCAAAATCTTGAGCAGGCATATACGCTAAAGTGTCGATTTTTACGGCGATAGTAAAAGCTGCCATGACGGACGCTCCAAAAGTATTTACAAGACCTTGTATCATCAATATACCAAAGTTCATTACAGATTGTTGGGTGCAAGTTAGAATAGACGCATTGGCGATATTTTTTAACATAGCAAAGTCGAATTTAAGATGTTTTTTTTGCGGAATTAAATCGGGACATTTTATTGCAGTGTAGAGGACTAAACCTAATGCACAAAGCCCCTGAGCGATGACTGTAGCTATGGCAGAGCCTGCTATGCCCATTTGAGCGTAGGCAACGAGGTAGATTGCCAAGAGAATATTTAAAAGAGCAGAGCTACTTAAAAAAATTAAAGGTGTAATTGAGTTTCCGATAGCACGAAGTAGGCAAGTAAAATAATTGTAGATAAAGGTAAAACCAAAGCCATAGAAAATTATATATAGATATATATAAGTCATCTGATAAATTTCGGCAGGGATTTGCATGAAAATGATAATTTCATCTATGTAAATAAAGATTAAAATATTGATTATAACTGTGATGAACAAAGTTATCATAAACGATAAAAATATGCTGGATTTTAATTTATCGTCATTTTTTTCGCCGTAGAATATGGAAAATAATGCTCCACTTCCCATGCATAATCCCAATAAGATTGATGTTAGGAAGATGATTAAAGCATAGCACGCTCCTACAGAAGCTAGTGCGTCTGTTCCAATAAAATAGCCGACAATTAAGGTATCTGAAATATTGTAGAGCTGTTGCATAAAATTTCCCAAAATCATAGGAAGGGCAAATTTTATCATGGTGGTGGCAACTGAACCACGGGTTAAATCTTGTTTCATTTAAAATACACACTTTCTATTTAACTAGCTAATTTTTTTAGTAATCTATAAATAAACGTATTGCGTTTATTGAGGAATATTTATATAATAAATTTAACTTATTTAGCTAAATTTTGCAAACTTTATCATAATAATTTATTTTAAGGAGCTGGGATTTTATGGAAATGGAAGTTATTATTATCAATAAATCAGGAGTTCATGCAAGACCTGCTGCTATGATGGCACAACTTGGCAGAAGATACAGTTCAAAAATCACGTATACAGCTAAAGGAGTAACAGTGGACGGCAAAAATATCATTCCGATAACGAGTGTGGGAATGACCTGCGGAACGAAAGTAATCGTAAGAGCAGAAGGTGAAGATGAACAAGAAGCTATTGATGCGATTGTAAAATTGGTAAACAGCCGTTTTGGTGAACATCAATAAAAATAAATTTGGGGGCATCATTTTGCTAGATTTCGATAAAAGTTGTCTTTGAGGTAAATTTATGTTAAGATAGCTAGTGAATTTTTATAAAAAATAAATATACAATAAACGATGACAAAGAGAGTACAAATGATTGATGGGCTGAACAGAGAGAAAATTATTTGCTGAAAAATTTTCCTGAACACGCATTTGGAAAGTAGCTTTGGAGTTCTTGTATTGAAATTATAAACTTAAAATTTTTATAACTAGATACAAGCGCATAAACAGCGTTATGTAATAAAGTTCTGCTTTTATTTGCAGAAAAAATTAGGTGGTACCACGAAGATAATCTCTTTCGTCCTTTTATGCTTTTATAAGATTTTATAAATTTATGAGGATGAAGGAGTTTTTTATTTTTTGATTAAAATTTAGTCATTATTATTTTTATTGGAGGATTTTTGATGGAACAAACTAATATTCCAAAGGTCTATGACCCGCAGTCTTTTGAAAAAAAATGGTATCAATATTGGGAAGAACATAAATTATTCCATGCTGAAGTTGACAAATCTAAAAAGCCGTTTAGCATTGTAATGCCACCGCCAAATGTAACAGGTCAATTACATATGGGACATGCTATGGACAATACACTTCAGGACATTTTAATTCGCTTTCGCCGTATGCAAGGCTACAATACTTTGTGGATGCCAGGTACTGACCACGCAGGTATTGCAACTCAGGCAAAAGTTGACGCTGCACTTCGTGAAGAAGGAAAATCTCGCTACGATATCGGCAGAGAGGCATTTTTAGAACGTGCTTGGGCTTGGAAAGAAAAATATGGAAACCGCATTAAATACCAAATCCGCACCTTGGGTTCTTCTTGCGATTGGGATAGAGAACGCTTTACTATGGACGAAGGTTGCTCTCACGCTGTTCGTGAAGTTTTCGTACAGCTCTACAAAAAAGGCTTAATCTATCAGGGTAAACGCATTACTAATTGGTGCCCTCATTGTAATACTGCTCTTAGCGATATTGAAGTTGAACATCAAACAGAACAAGGTCATTTGTACCATATCAAATATCAAGTTGAAGGCGAAGATAAATATGTAGAAATTGCTACAACTAGACCTGAAACTATGTTTGGTGATACAGGCGTAGCTGTTCACCCAGATGATGAACGCTATAGCGATTTAGTTGGCAAAACTTTGATTTTACCTGTTGTAGGTCGTCGTATTCCACTATTTGCTGATAGCTATGTAGACCCTAAATTTGGTACGGGTGCTGTTAAAGTAACTCCGGCACATGACCCTAATGACTTTGATATGGGTGCTAGACATAATTTAGAACAAATCGTTGTAATAAATAATGACGGTACTATGGCTGAAAATACAGGAAAATATGCCGGCATGGATAGATATGAATGTAGAAAACAGCTCATCTTAGATTTGAAAGAATCAGGCGATTTACTCAGCATTGAAGACCATGAGCACGCTGTAGGTCATTGCTCTCGCTGTGATGCTACAGTTGAACCGCTCGTTTCTAAACAATGGTTTGTAAAAATGGAATCTTTAGCCAAACCTGCTGTTGAAGCTGTAAAATCTGGAAAAATTCAGTTTGTACCGGAACGTTTCTCTAAAATTTACTGCAACTGGTTAGAAAATATTCGCGATTGGTGTATTTCTCGTCAACTTTGGTGGGGTCATCGCATTCCTGCTTGGTACTGTGATGATTGCAACGAAACTATCGTAGAAAACGAAGATGTAAAAACTTGCCCTCATTGTGGCGGACATCATTTACATCAAGATGAAGATGTTCTCGATACTTGGTTTAGCTCTGGTTTATGGCCTTTTGAAACTATGGGTTGGCCTGAGGACACAGAAGAATTAAAACAATTTTATCCGACAAGCGTACTCGTTACAGGATACGATATCATCTTCTTCTGGGTTGCCCGCATGGTTATGCTCGGCATGGAATTTGGAAAAGATATTCCATTTAAACACGTATTTATCCACGGTTTAGTGCGTGATAGCCAAGGTCGCAAGATGAGTAAATCCCTTGGAAACGGTATTGACCCTGTTGAAGTAATTGAAAAATATGGTGCAGATACGCTTCGCTTTATGTTAATCACAGGCAATACTCCAGGAAATGATATGCGTTTTTATTGGGAACGTGTAGAATCTGCTAGAAACTTTGCTAATAAATTGTGGAATGCTTCTCGCTTTATGCTCATGAATTTAGAAGGTTTTGATTCTAGCTTTGTGCCAGAAGAAAAAGATTACACTTTAGCTGACAAATGGATTTTAAGTCGCTATGCTAAAACAGCTAGTAGCATAACTGAAAACCTCGAAAAATTTGAGCTTGGCGAAGCCGGTCGCTCCTTATATGATTTTATTTGGAATGAATTTTGCGATTGGTATATCGAACTTACTAAAGCTCGCTTGTACGATAAAGAAAATGAGCGTCCAAGAAAAGTTGCTCAATACGTTTTAGGCTATGTTCTTGAACATACACTTCGTTTGCTTCACCCATTTATGCCATTTATCACTGAAGAAATTTGGCAACACATTCCACATGAAGGCGTAAGTATTATGGTTTCCGCTTGGCCTGTTGGCGAAGAAGGAAAAATCGACGAAGCTAGTGAAGTTTCAATGACAGCTATCATGGAAAGCATTAAAGCTATTCGCAATATGCGTGCAGAAGTAAATGCTGTGCCAAGCAAAAAGACAGAAGTTATCGTTCATTTTAATGATGAAAGCTTGAAAAATGTATTTGCAGATAACGAAAACTACTTTAAAGCCTTGGCTAGTGCAGAAAAATTAACTGTTTTAGCTCAAGATAGTGAAAAGCCAGAAAACGCTATGACTGCTGTAACAAATGGCGTGGAAATTTATTTGCCACTTGCAGGATTAATTGATGTAGAAAAAGAGATTGCTAGATTGAATAAAGAATTAGCTACTTTAGATAAAGAAGTAGCTCGCCTTGACAAAAAACTTACAAATCAAGGATTCCTAGCTAAAGCACCTGCTGACATTGTAGAAAAGGAAAAAGAAAAATTAAAAGGCTACGAAGAAAAACGTGAAGCCGTAAAACAGCGTTTGGCTTATTTATCAGCTCTATAATTTTAATTTTAGACGCTATAGTGTAAAGTGAAAGGCAATGAAATAATGATATGAATTATCAAGAATCATTAAGATATCTTGACGAGCTTAGTACATTTGGTACTAAGCTCGGATTAGATAGAATCAAAAAATTAGTTTCTTATTTGGACAATCCACAGCTTAGATATAAAACAATTCACATAACAGGAACAAATGGTAAAGGTTCAGTTTGTTCGATGTTATCTAGTATTTTATCTGTATCCAATGTAAAAACAGGATTATATATCTCCCCTCATTTAGTTTCTTACACAGAGAGAATTCAAATTGACGGTAGACCTATCAGCGAAAAGGATTTTGCCGACTGTATTAGTGCTGTAAAAACCTTTGTTGATAAGATGATTGAAGATGGCGAGGAATGTCCTACACAATTTGAAGTCATCACAGCAGCAGCGTTTTTATATTTTGCTATCAATAAAGTTGAATACGCTGTAATTGAAGTTGGACTTGGTGGGCTACTCGATTCTACAAATGTAGTAAAACCGGAAGTTTGCGTAATCACCAATGTAACTTTTGAACACGCTAATTTCTGCGGTGGAACGCTAGAGGGAATTGCTCATCACAAAGCCGGAATAATCAAAGATGGTGTAGCTGTTGTTACAGCAGCTAAAGATAAGACTTTAGATATTATCTTAGAGGAAGCAGAAGCAAAAAATGCAGATACTTTTGTAGCAAACAATGATTTTTATGCCTTTTTTATGAGTTTTGATGGAACGTATCAGCATATGAAATTTATTTCTGAAATCATGGGAATAAGTTTTGACTACAAATTAAAAATATTAGGCGACCACCAAATCGAAAATAGTTCACTTGCTATAATGACTGCAAGTATTTTATCTAACAATGATGAAAGAATTACGCGTCAAAATATCATCGATGGCCTTGTGAATGCAAAATGGCCTGCTCGCTTTGAAGTTTTCAAATTTGAAGGGCAAACTTGCGTGATTGATGGAGCACATAATCCTGCAGGAATGAGCATTTTAAGACATAATTTAGATAAATACTTCTCTGAAGAAAGACGCGTTATTCTCTTGGGAATTTTAAAGGATAAAGATATCGATGCAATGCTTGAACATCTTTTAAGAGATGGCGATGAGATAGTTATAACTACGCCAGATTCTGAGAGAAAGGCTTCCCCTGAATACATTGCAGAAAAAATCAAACAGCACAATTTGACAAATCACATTGAAACCTTTGATGATATGAACACAGCCCTAGAAGCTGGTATTAAATTAGCTGGAAAAGAAAAATTGTTGTGCCTTACAGGCTCATTGTATCTCACCGGAGAATTGAGAAATATCATCGTAAAGAGAATAAATAATATAAGCTAAGAATTTATCGTTTAGAATAGTAGGTGAATAGGTGAATATATTTAAACAAAATAGATTTAACAACGATTGTAAACGATTGATGTTCTATATTGTTTCAGCTATGGTTTTTATGTTGCCATTTTCTTATCTAGTTTCTAGTCTGTTATTGTTAGCAGGTTGGGGAGTTTTTATTTATAAATCAGTAAAAACTTCTTTTGAGTGGAAAAAGACGCCATTTGATTTTCCTATCGCTATCTTTGTAATTGTAGCTTTTTTGTCCATAATTGTTTCGCCTGATTCAGGTTTTAGCTTTTACAACTGCTATAATTTAGTAGGGCGATATGTCCTTACATATTATTTAGTAGTGCAGAGCATTGATACAAGAGATATGGAGCAGTTGAAAGTTTTAATGATAGCTTTATGCACTTCTCTATTAGGGGTGTTAATCTATGGATTTATGCAGGCCTTTTTGGGGATTGGCGTCAGTGCAGAAGATATGGCATGGACGGATACAGTAATGTTTCCAGGGCTAAAGGCAAGAGTGTTTTCCACTTGGCAAAATCCTAATCTTTTAGGTGGTTATTTGGATTTAGTACTTGGTTTATTAGCTGGCGTATTTTTTATTGTAAAAAATACAAAAGTGCGTATAGCTTTAGGTGTATTGTTTTGCTTGACGATATTTTTCCTGACTTTAACGTATGCTAGAGGTGCTTGCTTTAGCATAGTGTTAGTGCTTGCTATCTATGGAGCTTTATACAATAGGAGAGTACTTATTGGTTTAGTGGTGTTGATTGCACTACTGCTCTTTAGTGATGCAACATTAGTTGATAGGCTTACAGGTGCATTTACCAAAATGGATACTTCATCAGAAATGCGTCTGGCATTTTGGGAAAGCACTATTGCTATGATATTAGACCACCCGCTACTTGGCATAGGTTGGGGTGCGTACTTTATGGTGTACCCTAATTACGATTACTATATGCAGGGAAATTTTATCAAAATTGTTCATGCACATAATATGTATTTGAACTTTATGGCAGAAATCGGCTTGATTGGATTTACAAGTTTTATGGTATACTATTTTGGTGTAATCTATAAAGCATTTCGTGCTGTAACAAATTATGCACAATCTCTAGCAGGCGGAATTTTGCTCGGCATAGCTTTAGGTATGAGTGCTTTAGCCTTAAATGGCTTGACAGACTACGTAATGTTTAACACCGAACTATCTATGCTAGTGTGGCTATTTTCTGCTGTAGCTGTGATGTATAGCAAAGATAATAAAGAAAAAATTTAAAAGAAAATTGGCATATCAAGCCTTAGAGAGGTGAATTTGGTGAAAGAACAAACTATATCCAAAGCGACAATTGACAGATTGCCACTGTATTATAGATGTTTAAGGCTCGCACAAGATGACGGTATGGATATAATATCTTCTGAAGAATTAGGTCGCCGTTTGGAATTAAGTCCAGAGCAAATCCGCAAAGATTTAGCTTTATTTGGGCAGTTTGGCAAAAAGGGTGTTGGCTATTATGTCAATGAGCTTAAACTAAATGTAGGAAAAATTCTAGGGCTTGATAATCATTGGAATATCGCTATTATTGGAATAGGTCATCTAGGTGTAGCATTGGCAAACTATCAAAACTTTATTGCTTTAGGTTTTAACTTAGTAGCATTATTTGACAATGACCCAAGTATCATTGGCAAAACTGTAAATCATGTAAAAGTGAGAAATATTGATGACTTGGAAGATTGTGTGAAAAAATTGAGCATAGATATCGGCGTAATTGCCGTTCCTGCACAATTTGCTCAAAGCGTGGCTACTCGTTTAATTAAAGCAAAAATAAAAGGTATTTGGAATTTTGCTCCAGTTAAAATGAAAATTCCTGAAGATGTAAAATTGGTCAATGAAGACTTATCAGTTGGTCTTAGTAGGCTCTCGTACTATATTACAGAAAAATAAAAATTTCTGATAAAGAAAGTTTATGATAAGTTGATTGTGAAGTCTTGACGCTTTTTGGTAGTAGTGGTATGCTTTTGTTAGTAGTATGAGTTATTGTTTATTTATGTATTGATTAATGCAAGAAAATTGCTCTATAATTTTTGTTTATAATTTTCTGTATTGTTATAAATAAAAATTTATTTGATTTATCCAGCAATAATCTTTGATTATCATATCATAGAATGGTATAATGTAATATGACATAATAATGCAATAATCAAATATTAGTAAGGAGGAGAATCTTTAATGATTGACATTTTAGATCGCGTGCGTAATAAATCTTTGCATGCTAAAATTGTCAGTGCTCAGGAAGCTGCTGAATTAATCAAACCTGGCATGAATGTAGGTACAAGTGGTTTTACACCATCTGGTTATCCTAAAGCCGTGTCTTTAGCTCTTGCTGAACGCATGAAAGAACACCCATTTAAAATTAACTTATTTACTGGTGCATCTGTAGGTCCAGAACTTGATGAAGCTTTATGCAAAGTTGATGGTATCGACAAACGTATGCCTTATCAAACAAATAAATTTGTAAGAAATGCATTAAACTCTGGCAAAATTTCTTACAGCGATTTGCATTTGAGTGAATCCGCTCAGCTTGTAAGATATGGTTTCTATGGCGATAAACTCGACGTAGCTATTGTTGAAGCTTGTGCTATCACAGAAGAAGGAAATATCATTCCTACAACTTCTTTAGGTAATACAGCATCTTTTGTACAACAAGCTGATATGGTTATTGTAGAAGTAAATACAAGCCAGCCATTGGAACTTGAAGGTATGCATGACGTTTACGTACCTTTAGACCCACCTCATCGCCTTCCAATTCCTATCGTTAAGGCTAATGACCGCATTGGTACACCTTACATACCATGCACACCTGAAAAAATTAAATGTATTGTTCCTTGTGATATTACAGACAAAACTCGTCCTTTCGGTGAAATTAGCGAAAACGACAAAAAAATGTCTCAATACATCATTGACCTCTTACAATATGAAGTTAAAAAAGGTCATATGCCTGCAAACCTCTTACCATTGCAATCTGGTGTAGGTAATGTGGCAAATGCTGTAATCAGCGGTTTCGTTGATTCTGACCTTCATGACTTATCTGTATACACTGAAGTTATTCAGGATGGTATGTTTGACTTAATCGATGCAGGTAAATTAAACTTTGCTTCTGGTACTGCACTATCCCCATCTCCAGACGGATTAAAACGTTTCTATGAAAACATCAAAGAATATAGAAAACATCTCTTACTTCGTCCACAGGAAATTTCTAACAGCCCAGAAGTTGTTAGAAGAATTGGTGTTATTGCCATGAATACTGCTATCGAATGCGATATTTTTGGTAATGTAAACTCCACTCATATCATGGGTACTAAAATGATGAACGGTATCGGTGGTTCTGGCGACTTCGCTAGAAATGCTTACCTCACTTGCTTCTTCACAGCATCTACTGCTAAAGATGGTCTTATTTCTTCTATCGTACCTTTCTGTTCTCATATCGACCATACTGAACATGATGTTGATATCATCGTTACAGAACAAGGTTTAGCAGATTTAAGAGGTCTTAGCCCTCGTGAACGTGCTCGTGAAGTTATCAATAAATGTGCTCATCCAGATTTCAAACCAATGCTTGTTGATTATTTGGAAAGAGCAGAAGCTGCAACTAAACATGCACATACTCCACATATTATTAAAGAAGCTTTGTCCTGGCATGAAAAATTCATCGAAACAGGTTCTATGAAATAATATAAATACAAAACAAAGCATTATAACTCGATAATATCTGTGTAGTTTTAGTTAAGTATAATATTTCACATACTGATTTAAAATACTGCTGAATATTTTAAGTTAAAAATTATTATATTAAAACTACGCACTATTATAAAAAGACCTGTCTGTGATGGACATGTATAGGTTCAATGAATAATAATACCCTTTTAAGGAGGAAATTTTAAATTATGAGCAATGAAAATGAAAAAATCCAAGCTGAATTGGCTAAATATAATGCCGATGTAGAAAAAGCTATTGCAAAGTTCCCAGAACGTGCACATCTTCCAGAACAACGTTTATATACTCCAATTGATATCGCTGGAACTGATTATGCTGATGAAATCAGCTTCCCTGGTGTATATCCTTACACTCGTGGCGTACAGCCTACAATGTATCGTGGACGTTTCTGGACAATGCGTATGTATGCTGGTTTCTCCACTGCTGAAGAATCTAACAAACGTTATCGTTATTTGATTGAATCTGGTGCTACAGGTCTTTCCTGCGCATTTGACCTTCCAACTCAGATTGGTTATGACTCTACTGACGACATCTCCGAAGGTGAAGTTGGTAAAGTTGGTGTTGCTATCGACTCTTTAGCTGATATGGAAATTCTCTTTGACCAAATCGACCTTGGTAAAGTTTCCACTTCCATGACTATCAATGCACCTGCTTCCGTACTCTTGGCTATGTACATTGCAGTTGCTGAAAAACAGGGTGTACCTGCTGACCAATTAAAAGGTACTATCCAGAATGATATTTTGAAAGAATACGCTGCTCGTGGCACATACATTTTCCCACCACGTCCATCTATGCGTCTTATCACTAATATCTTTGAATATTGCTCCAAATATGTACCAAAATGGAACACAATTTCCATTTCCGGTTACCATATTCGTGAAGCTGGTTCTACTGCTTCTCAGGAAATCGCTTTCACAATTGCAGATGGTATCGCATACGTTGAAGCAGCTATCAAAGCTGGTCTTGACGTTGACGCATTTGCTGGTCGTCTTTCCTTCTTCTGGAATGCTCACAATAACGTACTTGAAGAAGTAGCTAAATTCCGTGCTTCTCGTCGTATTTGGGCTAAAATCATGAAAGAAAGATTTGGAGCTAAAAAAGACAAATCCATGAAACTTCGTGTTCATACTCAGACAGCAGGTTCTATGCTTACTGCTCAACAGCCTAACAACAACATCATTCGTGTTGCTCTTCAGACTGCTGCTGCTGTTATGGGTGGTACTCAGTCCCTCCATACAAACTCCCGTGATGAAGCACTCGCTCTTCCTACAGAAGAATCTGTTATGATTGCACTTCGTACACAGCAGATTGTTGCTTACGAAAGTGGCTTAGCTGATGTTATCGACCCACTTGCTGGTTCTTACTATGTAGAAGCTATGACAAACAAAATCGAAGCTGAAGCTATGGAATACATCAAGAAAATTGATGAAATCGGCGGTGCTGTTTCTGCTATTGAAAAAGGCTATATCCAGAAAGAAATTCAAGATAGTGCTTACAAATGGCAGATGGATGTTGAATCCGGTGCTAAAACAATCGTTGGCGTTAACAAATTCCAGATTAAAGAAAAACCAGTTGAAGGTCTCTTAAAAGTAGACGCTTCTGTTGGTGAAAAACAAAAAGCTAAAGTTGAAGCTATGAAAGCTGGTCGTGATAACGAAGCTGTTAAAGCTGCACTTGCTGATTTGGAAGCTGCTTGTAAAGACGAAAACGAAAATCTTATGCCTCATATCCTTGCTGCTGTTAAAACTTATGCAACTCTCGGCGAAATCTGTGGCGTAATGCGTAAAGTATTCGGCGAATATGAAGCACATGTAAATCTTTAATAAAAAGATATAGTGAGATAGTTGGAGGTAAATATAATGATTAGAGTATTAGTAGCAAAACCAGGTTTAGACGGTCATGACCGCGGAGCAAAAGTAGTAGCACGTGCTCTTCGCGATGCAGGTTTTGAAGTAATTTATACAGGTCTTCGTCAGACTCCTGAACAGATTGCAGAAGCAGCTTTACAGGAAGACGTAAACGTAGTTGCTATGAGCATTTTATCCGGTGCTCATCCACACCTTTTCCCTAAAGTTGTAAATCTTGTTAGAGAAAAAGGCATGAACGATGTATTGATTATCGGTGGTGGCGTTATCCCTGAAGGCGATATCCCAGCACTTAAAGAAGCAGGCGTTTCTGAAGTATTCACTCCTGGTACTCCTACTTCTGATGTTGTAAAATACATCAAAGAACACGTTAAAGAAGACTAATTAATTAGTTTTTAACCTTATTAAATTTAAAATAAAATCATCTTGCCTTCTTTGTGAATTGAAGAGAAGGCAAGATGATTTTTAACAAATTAAAAACAAAATATGCAGCTTCTGTGCCAGCATATTTTGCAACAATGGGGCAGGAGCTAGAAATCAAAGGTGGTGCTTATATGGATATAGCACAAGAATTGCTAAACGGCAACCGTTTGGCACTGACACGTGCAATTACAGCTATTGAGAATGAAAAAAGCGTGGCAGTAGATATTATGACAAAACTGTATCCACATACAGGGCATGCCTTTGTCCTTGGTATTACTGGTCCACCAGGCGCAGGTAAATCCACCCTTACAGATAGGCTAGCTAGAGCTTATCGCAATCAGGGTAAAACAGTGGGTATTATTGCTATCGACCCAACTAGTCCATTCACAGGCGGGGCTATTTTAGGCGACCGTATTAGAATGAACAGCTTAACCCTAGATGATGGTGTCTTTATCCGTAGTATGGGGACAAGAGGCAGCTTAGGTGGCTTATCTCACAAAACAGCAGATGCGATAAAAGCTATGGATGCTTTTGGCAAAGATGTTATTATCGTTGAAACTGTTGGTGTAGGTCAGTCTGAAGTTGACATTGTCAAAGCTGCAGATACGACTATGGTTGTATTAGTACCAGGACTTGGTGATGATATCCAAGCTATTAAAGCGGGGATATTAGAAATTGGCGATATCTTCACTATCAATAAAGCAGACCTTGATGGTGCAGATAAGCTATATACTGAACTTAACATGATGCTTGACCTTGACGGTGTAACACCTGATTGGCGTCCACCTGTTAAAAAAGTCATGGCAAGCAGAGGTGAAGGTATAAATGAATTGATAGATACAATTCAAGAACACCAGAAGTATTTAGAAGAAAGTGGTAATTTAGCCATTAGAAGACGTAAACGCGTTAGAAATGAACTTTTGGATAGATTGAGTGCATCTATCGGTTCTTATATAACAAAACATATTGTTGAATCTGGAGAGCTTGATTCTTTTGTTAAAGATATTGAATCTCATCAGAATGACCCATATACAGTTGTAAATACTATTATGGATAATATGTTGAAAAAATAATTGCTATTATATTCAGGAGGGTTTTATCAATGAAAATCAACAGAGTTGACCATATCGGCATTGCTGTACCAGATCTTCAGGAAGCAAAAAAATTCTATGAAGAAACTTTAGGTATCAAAATTACTAAAGAAGATGAAGTTATTGAAGATCAGAAAGTTAAAGTTAGCTTCGTTCCATGTGGTGAAGTAGAACTTGAACTTTTAGAATCTACTACTGAAGATGGTCCTATCGCAAAATATCTTGCTAAAAACGGCGGCCGTCCAGGTATTCAGCATCTTGCATTAAACGTTAGCGACATCAAAGAAGCTATCGCTGAAATGCAAGAAAAAGGTGTTCGTATGATTGATAATGAACCTCGCTATGGTGCTGGCAACTCTAGTATTGCTTTCGTTCATCCAAAAGCTAGCGGTATCTTAGTAGAACTTGCTCAGCGTTTAGATGAAACAAAATAATCTATCTTTAAATTAATAATTTAATTTTTAAGTTAGATTTTTATTGAGGAGGTATAATTTTGGCTACAGTTCAAGAAAGAATTGACCTCATGAATGCCAAAAAGGAACACATTTTACAAGCAGGCGGTGCTAGCCGTGTTGCAAAACAACACGCAAAAGGCAAAATGACTGCTCGTGAACGTATTGAAAAACTTTTTGATGAAGGTACATTCGTTGAATTAGATCAGTTTGTAAAACATCGTTGCACAAACTTCGGTCAGGAAAAGAAAGATTTACCTGCTGAAGGTGTTATCACAGGTTATGGTACTGTAGATGGTCGTTTAGTTTATGCATATGCTCAAGACTTCACTGTAGAAGGTGGTTCTCTTGGTGAAATGCACGCTAAAAAAATCTGGAAAGTACAAGATATGTCCTTGAAAATGGGTGCACCTTGCGTTGGTATCAACGATTCTGGTGGGGCTCGTATTCAAGAAGCTGTTGACGCTCTTAGCGGTTACGGCGGAATCTTCATGAGAAATACTGAAGCATCTGGCGTTGTTCCACAGATTTCCGTAATCATGGGACCATGTGCTGGTGGTGCAGTTTATTCTCCAGCTTTAACAGACTTTATCTACATGGTTAAAAACACTAGCCAGATGTTCATCACAGGCCCTGCTGTTATCAAATCTGTTACAGCAGAAGAAGTTACTGCTGAACAGCTCGGCGGTGCTATGACTCATAATACTACTTCTGGTGTAGCTCATTTTGCTGCTAATAATGAAGATGAATGTATCGAACAAATTCGTTACTTATTGAGCTTCTTGCCTAGCAACAATATGGACGATGCTCCAGCTAGACCTACTAATGATGACCCATCTCGTATGGATGAAGAACTCAATACAGTTATTCCGGATAATGCTAACATGCCTTATGACATGAAAGATGTTATTCGTAGCTTAGTTGATGATGGTGAATTCTACGAAGTTCATGAACATTATGCAACTAATATCATCACTTGCTTTGCTCATTTTGACGGACGTTCTGTTGGTATTATTGCCAACCAGCCAGCTGTAATGGCAGGATGTCTTGATATCAATGCATCTGATAAATCTGCTCGTTTCATTCGTTTCTGCGATGCATTCAATATTCCTATTGTAAACTTAGTTGACGTTCCTGGCTTCTTGCCTGGTACTGATCAGGAATATGGCGGTATTATTCGTCATGGTGCAAAAATGCTTTATGCTTATTGCGAAGCTACTGTTCCAAAAATCACGCTTATCACTCGTAAAGCATACGGTGGTTCTTACCTCGCTATGTGCTCTCGCGAACTTGGTGCAGACCAAGTTATGGCATGGCCTACTGCTGAAATCGCAGTTATGGGACCTGCTGGTGCTGCTAACATCATCTTTAGAAAAGACCCTGATGTTAAAGCTAAAACTGCTGAATATGTTGCTGAATTTGCTACACCTTATAAAGCAGCTGAACGTGGCTATATCGATATGGTTATTGAACCAAAAGAATCCCGCCCTCGTATTATTACTGCATTAAATATGCTCGCAAGCAAACGTGAAACACGCCCAGCTAAAAAGCATGGTAATGTTCCATTATAATAAGGGGAGAGTAAATTAATATGGCAAATAATAATGCTATCAGCGAAGAAGTAGTTGCTGCTATTACTGCCGCTGTAGAAATGATGATTGGTAAAAAAGTAGTTGCTGTTAGTATTAAACGCTCTGATGCGTGGGTTATGAGCAACCGAGTTAATCAATAATCAAAATATCCAATAAAAATAACATCTATTTTGGAGGAATACAAAGTGAAAAAATTTAACATCACTGTAAATGGTAATGCTTACGAAGTTGAAATTGAAGAAGTGAAAGCTGCAGCACCTGCACCAAAAGCTGCTCCAGCTCCTAAAGCTGCTGCACCTGCACCAAAAGCTGCTCCAGCTGCTGCTGCTGTTGCACCTGCTGCTGGCGATAATGCTGTTACTGCACCAATGCCTGGTAAAATCGTTAAATTAGTAGCTTCCGTTGGTCAAGCTGTAAATGCTGGCGACGTTCTTCTCATTCTTGAAGCTATGAAAATGCAGAACGAAATCACTGCACCAGCTGCTGGTACAGTTAAATCCTTCGCTGTAAATGCTGGCGATAGCGTTAAACCTGGTCAGACTATGGTTGTTATCGGTTAATTTATAAGCTATTATTGAATTTATCAAAGACCATTACATTTAATTGTAATGGTCTTTTTAGGTTCTTTGTCAAATGTTGGGGTATAAGAGATAGATAGGTTCTCCTATC
>Cebus_capucinus_imitator_PRJNA485217_SSR118__coassemble_382_pt1 | contig 17121 bp, 15 predicted proteins | sample Cebus_capucinus_imitator_PRJNA485217_SSR118__metabat2_high_PE_012 | metagenome-assembled genome bin Cebus_capucinus_imitator_PRJNA485217_SSR118 | reverse complement strand
TTGTTGAACCTTTTTTTCAAGTAAAATTTTTAACTAGCACAATAGGTATAAAATATTATAATACAAAACGGATAAAAATTAAACTAAAAGGACTTAGCCCTGTGGAATACAGAACCAAGTCCCAATTAGTAGCTTAATTAATATGTCCAATATTTTGGGTGCATATCAAAGAGAAGCGAAGGCTTCTCTTTTTTCATGGTATAATACTTTTAAACTAGAATTTTTTTGCGAGGTGGATTTATGTCGGATATCATAGCAAATAAATCTATTGATTCTACAAATAGAAAATATTTTCAAGTAGGTTTACTGTCTACTGCTCATTTCTTTAATGATTTTTATTGCAATTTCTTGCCGATACTTTTGCCGATTTTGATTGGTAAATTGGGCTTATCGCTGACCTTGAGCGGTGTATTAGTAATGGTTATGTCTTTTTCAGCCAATGTGCTTCAACCTGTTTTTGGCTATTTTATGGACAAGCACAATTTTAATGGATTCATTCCCTTTTTAATTCCCTTTGGAGCAGTTTTTATCTGCCTTACTAGCTGGGCAAGTGAATTTTGGGTGCTTGCTGTGCTTGTAGGTCTTAGTGGTTTGGCTGTATCCACTTTTCATCCAATGGGAGCAGGTCTTGTCAGCAAAGTAGCTCCTAAAAATAAAGTTTCTTCATCAGTGTCGCTATTTGTTTCAGGCGGAAATTTAGGATTTGCTCTCGCTCCGATTTTGCTAGTCTACTTTATGGACGAGTTTTCTTTGGATTTATTGCCACTGTTAATTATTCCCGGATTTTTATTGGGAGCATTGATTTACGCTTCGGGACTTTCCAAAATACATTTTGTAAATAAAGATGTGGCAAAAAATATGCACTTTAGTTTTGCTCGAATATTTAAGAATAGAGCCTTGATGTTTTTAAATATTTCCATGGGCATAAGAGCTTGGGTTTTTACGGCTGTTGTAACATTTTTACCGCTGTGGGCTATGCAAAAGGGAATGGACAGCACTACAGGCGGTTGGCTTTTGACTTTGTATCTTTGTGGTTCTACTGTAGGAAGTTTTGTAGCTGGAATTTTAAATGATAAATTTGGCTACAAAAAAGTCATCTTAGCATCGCTATTTTTAGCGATATTCCCTACAATGTATTTTCTCTTGGCTCAAAGCTTAGATATAATCGTGTTGATTGCACTATTTTTAGCAGGAGCTTTGGCTATGGCACCAAATCCTGGAGCAATTGTTTGGGGTCAGATGTTTTTGCCAGACAATCCTGCGATGGCATCAGGCATGATGCTCGGTCTGTCTTTTGGCTTAGGTGGCATAGGTACGATGTTTACAAGTTCTGTAGCTGAAGCTGTGGGACTTAGCATGGCACTTGGTATGACTACTTTATTGTTGGTAATTGGCGTTATCTTGGCGGTGATGACTCCTGAAGTGATAAAAGATGAATAAAATAAAAAGCTGTTTGCGATTTATCTAATAGCAAACAGCTTTTTTTATGAGCAATTATAAAGTTGTGAGAATAAATTCACCTGTACCATTTAATACATATTCGCCCATATTTGCAGGAATGAAAACGCTTTCACCTTTTTTGATGGTGAAACTATCTGTGCCGTGAGTTAAGGCAATTTCTCCGTCGATAACTAAAATAGAATGAAAACTATCAGCTTTAGCGTTTAAGGCACAATTGCCGTGCAAATCAAAATGGCTTACGTTGAATAAATCGCATTGAGCTAGGATTGTTAAATCGTAATCTGCAAAGCAAGTTAGTTTTGCAACTGGTTCAGGTTTTCTAGTTGGTGGTTTTAATTTTGTTACGGCTAATGCTTTATCGATGTGAAGTTCACGAGGCTTGCCGTCTTTTCCGACACGGCCAAAATCGTAAACTCTGTATGTTGAATTAGAACTTTGTTGAATTTCTGCGATTAATGCTCCTGCTCCAATGGCATGAAGAGTGCCGGCTTCGATGAAAAATACATCTCCTTTTTTTATAGGTACGCTATTGCATACTTCAAGAAGTGTATTGTCTTTTATGCGACGGGCAAATTCCTGATGAGAAATTTCTTTAGTAAAACCGTAGATTAAACTTGCATTTTCTTCAGCAGACATGACGTACCATATTTCAGTTTTTCCTGATTCACCTTCGTGAAGCCTAGCGTAATTATCGTCTGGGTGAACTTGCACCGATAAACTCTGTTTAGCGTCGATAAATTTGATTAAGATAGGAAAATCTTTGTCCTTTGGAGCTTTTGTACCGATGACTTTGCGACCTACGCTTTTGATGTATTCGCTAAGCGTTTTTCCGGAAAACTTTCCGTTAGCGATTGTACTAAGTCCATCACAGTGACAGGATAATTCCCAACTTTCAGCAACCGGATTTAAGTCGGTTTGCTTGTTAAATTCATCACGCAGGCGAGTTCCGCCCCATAAGTAATCTTTAAAACTAGCATTTAATTTTAATGGATAGAGCATACTATTATCCTTTCATACATTGATTTTATAATTTATGGTATTGCAAGTTTAATCTTAACACTAATTTTAGTTTTAGCCAATGATTTTGTTAAGGTTTAGCGTAGTAGCTACCTTGTCTTTAAAATATATTTGTGATATACTTCTTGTAAAATTGTAATATTTTTATAAGCGATGATAAAGAGAGTAGATTATAGAGGCTTTTACAGAAAATGTCGCCTAGGCTGAGAGCGATAAAAGAGTGTATGATTGAAGTTCACTTTGGAGCTTTTGTGGTGAAACGATAATAGGTGAGTAGCTACAGCGTTGGCGGCGTTAACGCATTGGAGTATCAATTAGGGTGGTACCGCGAAGACAGCTTTCGCCCCTTTATGGGGAGAAGGCTTTTATTTATTTTTAGAGGAAATTTTTATAGGAGTGAAAATTTTGGAACAGCAACTTAATAGTTTACAATCTGAAGCGTTAAATAGCATAGCAAAGGCTTCAGACCTTAATGTACTAAATGATGTACGTGTAGCATACCTTGGTAAAAAAGGTTCTTTGACAAGTATTTTGCGTGGCATGGGCAAATTAAGCCCTGAAGAAAGACCTGTTGTAGGTCAAATGGTGAATAAAGCTAGAAAAGAAATCGAAGAAGCTATTGCCAGCAAACAAGAAGAATTAAAACAAAGCGAACTTGCAAATCGCCTTGCGACAGAAAAGATTGACGTAACACTTCCAGGTCGTCGTCAGCCTCTTGGTCATTTGCACCCGCTCACTATTACTTTAAATAAGATGAAAAACATTTTCACTAGCATGGGATATTCCGTAGCTGAAGGTCCACAGATTGAATCGGATTATTTCAACTTTGAAGCATTAAATCTGCCAAAAGACCACCCAGCTCGCGATATGCAAGATTCTTTTTACATCACTGATGAAATCTTATTGAGAAGCCAAACTTCCCCTGTGCAGGCTCGTACAATGCAATCACATGAACCAAATAGCCCAATTCGCATTATCGCACCAGGTCATGTTTATCGCCGTGATGATTACGATGCAACTCATTCTCCAATGTTTACACAGGTTGAAGGCTTATGCATTGATAAAAATATCAGCTTTGCAGATTTAAAAGGTACACTCGTTACTTTCTTACAGCAGATGTTTGGCAAAGATGTTAAAGTTCGCTTCCGCCCTAGCTTTTTCCCATTCACAGAACCAAGTGCAGAAGTTGATATTTCTTGCGTAATGTGCAAAGGCAAAGGCTGTCGTGTTTGCAAAGGCACAGGTTGGCTTGAAATTTTAGGTGCCGGTATGGTTCATCCACACGTTTTAGAAATGAGCGGTTACGACCCTACTAAAGTCAGCGGTTTTGCTTTTGGTATGGGCGTTGAACGAATTGCTATGCTCGCTTACGGCATTGATGATTTGCGTTTATTCTACGATAATGATGTTCGCTTCTTGCGTCAATTTTAATTTTTGATTTAAATTCAAGGAGGATTTACTTTAATGCAAGTTTCAATAAAATGGCTTAAAGATTATATAGATTTTACCGAAACCCCAGAACAATTAGCTGATAAGCTCACTATGGCAGGTATTCCGGTAGAAAATGTTGTTGACCCTGGCGAAGGCTTAGAAAAAGTTGTAACAGGTCGCATTGAAAAATTAGAACCACATCAAAACTCGGACCATTTGCAGATTTGCACAATGAATGTCGGTTTAGCTGAAAATATCATCATCGTAACAGGTGCTAAAAACGTAGCACGAGGTCAAATTGTTCCTGTTGCTATGATTGGTGCTAATTTGCCAAACGGCATGAAAATTTCCAAAGGAAAGCTCCGTGGCGTAATGTCTTACGGTATGCTTTGCTCTGCTCAAGAATTAAAACTCGATTTGGAAAAATTGCCAGAAGAACAAAAAACAGGTATTTTTATTTTGCCAGAAGATACACCAGTAGGCATTCCTGCAAAAGATGTATTAGGCTTGAATGATGTAGTGTTAGAATTTGAACTTACAGCAAATCGTGCTGATTGCTTTAGCGTATTTGGCTTAGTTCGTGAAATTGCTGCAATAACAGGCAACAAACCTCATTGGCCTGAAATCAGCGTAAATGAAGATGATGAAACTAATCTTTCTGAGGTGTTTTCTGTAGAAATTGCCGATAGCGATTTATGCTCTCGCTTTTCAACTCGTATGCTCAAAAATGTAAAGATTGGCCCTTCTCCAGAGTGGATGCAACAACGTCTTGAAGGTGCGGGAATTCGTGCTATTAACAATGTAGTCGATGTTACTAATTTTGTAATGATTGAGCTTGGCCACCCAATGCACGCTTACGATTACGATAAAATTGCAGGGCAGAAATTAATTGCTCGCCGTGCTATTGAAGGTGAGGAACTTCACACTCTTGATGATACTTCAAGAAAAGCAAAAGGCGAAATGCTCGTAATCGCTGATACTGAAAAAGCGGCAGGGCTTGCAGGTATCATGGGCGGTTTTGAAACTGAAATTACAGATGTAACAACTACTGTTGTTTTAGAATCAGCTGATTTTTATGGTCCATGCATTCGCCGTACAGCTCGCAGTTGCGGTTTAGCTTCTGAGGCTTCCGGTCGCTTTGAACGTGGCATTGACAGCGAAACTACAATTAAAGCCTTAGATAGAGCAGCTCAGCTTTTACAGCAAATGGGTGCTTGCAGTGTTTGTCATGGCATCGTTGATGTATATCCAAATCCTAAAAAAGCTGTACAAGTTAGCTTTACACAAGATGAAATCAATCGCCATTTAGGTACAAATATCTCTAAAGAAACGATGATTGATATTGTAAAACGCGTAGGTTTTGAGATTTTAAGCGATGAAAATGATGTAGTAACTGTAGCAGTACCTTCTTGGAGAACTGATGTTAGTCGCATGGCTGATATTTCCGAAGAAATCGCTCGCCTCTATGGTTTTGATAAAATCAAAGTGAGCCTTCCAGAAGGCCAATGTATGCAAGGCGTTCAATCTGATAAACAGACTTTTATCGATACAGTAAAAGAATCTTTATCGGCACAAGGTCTTTGTGAAACTATTTCCTTTGCGTTGACTAATGAAGTTACTTTTGACAAATTAAATGTTCCACAAGATAGCAATTTGCGTCAAGCTGTGCCAATTATGAATCCGCTTTCTGATGAATACCCACTCGTTCGCACTACACTTTTAAGCAGTGTATTTGACAATTTAACTAGAAATCTTGCTCGCCAAAATGATGATGTAGCATTATTTGAAGTGGGTGCTGTATTCTTCCCTAAAGCACTTCCTGTTACAGAACTTCCTGAAGAAGTGGTAAAAGTTGCAGGTGCTATCACTGGTCGCCGTTTTGTTCAAGGCTGGAATCAGACAAATGATATGGTAGACTTTTACGATGCAAAAGGCATTGTAGAAGAATTGTTGAACACTTTGCGTGTAAGCAGATACACTGTAGAAGCCGGTGAGCATTATGCTATGCACCCAGGTAAAACAGCCTTATTCAAAAAAGGTCGAGATGTTATTGCAACTGTAGGTGAAGTTCACCCAGCTGTTTTAGCTGCATATGGCATCAATAAACCTGTTTACATCTTTGAACTTGATGCTACAACTGTTATGAAGTACATGGCAAAAGAATTAAAATACAAAGCACTTCCTAAATATCCGGCAACTAGCCGAGATTTAGCAATGCTAGTTGATGTAAATGTAAATGCCTCTGACATCGAAAAAGCTATGACTAAAGCAGCAGGACAAAATCTCACACAGATTACATTGTTTGATGTTTATACAGGAAAACAAGTTGAACAGGGCAAAAAGAGCCTTGCATTCTCGTTGACTTTCCAATCTAATGATAAGACTTTGACTGACGCAGAAATCGACCCAGCTATTGAAAAAATCATTGATAAACTTCAAAAAGATTTTAATGCTAATTTGCGTAAATAAGATAAAGTAAACAAAAGCGGTTAAAGATATTTTCTTTAGCCGTTTTTTGATGAATATTATCAATTTTTGATTATATTTTTATTAAATTTCTGTAAAATTATTGTTAATTATCATTGTTTAGCTGATTTCATTGTGGTAAAATCTAAGTAAAAGATATTATATATTGCGGAGGTTTTTGCTATGAGTAATTGTGCATACTGTGATGAAGGTCAGTTTTTAGCTCCTTTTGGTATTAAAATCTGTGAACTTGATAATTCTAAACTGTATCTATTTAAAGAACAGAGCCACCTTGGCCGTGTAATCTTAGCACCTAAAAAACACGTTGGCGAATTGATGGATTTAACAAAAGAAGAACGTGCTGGTTTCTTTGATGATATGGCTAAAGTAGCTACTGCAATTCATAAATTATTTAACCCTGCTAAAATCAACTACGGTGCATACGGCGATACAGCAGGTCATATGCATTTTCATCTAGTTCCTAAATACAAAGACGGTTTTGAATGGGGCGGTATCTTCCTCATGAATCCTGATAAAAAATATTTAAGCGATGAAGAATATGCTGAAATAGTAGCAAAATTTAAAGACGCTGTAAAATAATTAAATAGCGATGATAAAAGCGATAGAGTGTATGTAGTGCTCTATCGCTTTTATTTTGATTTCAATCTGCTATAATAAATTGTGTTTTACAAATCAATTTTTAAGGAGGGTTACTTGTGAAATATGTGATTATGGGTTCAGGTGGCACTGGAGCGAGCATTGGCGGATTTTTAGCAAATGCAGGTCATGATGTAACGCTTATCGCTCGTGGAGAACATCTACAAAAGATAAGAGAGCAGGGGCTTATCATTCATTCAGATAAAAAAGGCCAAATGCAATTATCAAATATCAAAGCGATGACTACGCAAGAATATATTGATTCTGGCGAAAAAGCTGATGTGATTTTTGTCGCTGTAAAGGGATATTCTATTGACGGCATTATTGATTTTTTAAGAACTGCTTCAGATGAGCATACGATTATCATTCCAATTTTAAACATTTATGGAACAGGAAAATATTTATCTGAAAAGCTAACAAATGCAAAGGTGATTGAAGGTTGCATTTATATCGTAGCGTATATTTCAGCTCCTGGAGAAATTACTCAGTCTGGAAAAATCTTTCGTGTGGTTTATGGAACTCGTGGTAAAACCGATTTAAAACCGCAGTTAGAAAAGATTAAATTGGATTTAGAAACTAGTGGAATAAATGTAGTTTTATCTGAAAAAATTGCGGAGGATACTTTCCGCAAGTTTACATTTGTTTCACCTTTTGCCGCCGCAGGTGCTTATTTTGACGTTTCAGCAGGTAGTATGCAAAGAGAAGGCAAAGAGCGTGATTTGTACATCGCTTTAGTTAAAGATTGCATGGCTATTGCCAAGGCTTATGACATTAAATTGCCTGAGGATATTTTGGAGATAAATTTAAAGATTTTGCACGCTGTAACGGCAGATACGACTGCTTCCATGCAAAAAGATTTAGCGAAAAACAATGGCTGTGGCAATAATAAATCTGAAATTGATGGATTGATTTTTGAAATTGTACGCATGGCAAGGGCAAAGAATATATCAGTTCCTGCCTATGAAAAAGTAGCCAATCATTTTGGCTTTAAATAATTTTTTTAGATAATAGAAGATAATGAAAGTGGGCTTTTATTTTTATGATTGAGATTTTGATTTTATTTGTCGTCGGTATCGGCGTAGGAACTTTTGGAACTTTAGTTGGCATCGGCGGAGGTTTGATTATGATTCCGCTATTTACATTTGCTTTGCCAACGCTGTTTAATTCTACGCCAGAAATTATCGGCACGTCTTTATTTGGTGTATTTTTAAATGCACTGTCGGGAACGTATGCATATGTTCGCCAACATCGTGTATACTTTAAAGCGGCTATTCCTTTTGCTATAGCTACACTTCCTGGGGCAATTTTGGGCGGTATTGTCAGCGATTATTTTACAGGCCCAACTTTTAGTCTAGCTTATGGTATTTTTGTCTTGTGCATATCTGCGATTATGTATTGGAATTCTAATAATAAGCGTGCTATTTCCATGATTTTTGATGAATCTTTATTTATCAAAAGGAAAAATGTGGGAATTGCTTTAAGCTGTTTAGTTGGATTTATTTCAAGCATTTTTGGCATAGGTGGCGGTGTAATTCACGTGCCAACTATGATATATGCACTAGCTTTTCCACCACATATGGCAACAGCTACATCTCATTTTGTACTAGCAGTATCTTCTTTTATCGGTGTAACTTCTCATTTAGCAATGAAACATATAGTTTGGATTCCTGCACTTTCAGTGGGGATTGGTGCAATTATTGGTGCTCAAATTGGAGCAAAAGCCTCTAAAAGCACTAGACCAAGAACAATTGTATTGTTATTGTGCTTGGCATTATTTTTACTAGGTTTACGCATGATAGCAGAAAGTCATTTATTATTTTAAAATAAAAAAGCTGTAACATTAGGTAAGATTAAATTTATCTAATGTTACAGCTTTTGTTATAATTTAATGCGATGAGCTACAGTTTTAAATACTTTTGCTCCTTTGTGTTTGATACTGCGCAATGGGCGAAGTGGTGCTATGCGAATTTTAATGCGTGGTTTTACATCTTTAACTGTGCCAAAATCTCCACGTTTTAGATAAGTCATGCGAATCTTTTCTGGTTTCATAATTTTGCGTAGAGCTTTTACAGCTTTTTCTGGTTTACCATCTTCTTGGCAGATAAAAATATCGCTGGCAACGTATTTTAATTTTGGATAAGTACGCACGATAGCATGGCCTTCTTGAAGTAGAATAAATACGATAGCCTCATCTTGATTTAAAATTTGGGCACGCACTTCTATTGGTGTAAAGCCTGCAATATTCATAGCAACATCAAGTGAATCTTTTAAATCAGTGTAATTGCTTAAATCTTTGTTTTTACAGTCGTACATATCTACAGTCAGTTGTCTGGCTAAAATTTTCACGTTAGTTCTCTCCCCGTAACAATTATTATGATTTAATTATATCATAGCTGAAAAAATTTATGTATATATATGAAATAATGCTATATAATTTAGTTTGAGGAAGTGATAAACGATGAAAATTCTTTATAAAATTGTATTGTTGACTGTATTTATTTTGCCACTGTGCATATTCGAATTAGCGTATGCTAATTCGCCGTTAAGAGTTGCTATTATGCCGACGATTTCAAAGGTTAGAAATCATGATGAGGTGATTTTGTACTTGGATAAGGATTTAGAAAAGACCTTGCATATGCCTTTAAATAACACTACAAAGCAAGTTGAATATCTTGATAAGTATAAAGTTTTGTATGCAATGGAAGATACAGGCTTTACGCAAGTGCAAAATCTTGATACACTAAAGCAGACAGCAGATTTATTAAATGCAGATGTAATCGTCGGTTACAGCGTTCCTGCGATGTATGAACGATATTTTCATTCGTTGATAAGCTATGAAGATGCTCCGTTAATGCAAAGCTATATTTCGTTAAAATTGTGGGTGTATTATAGATTGTTAGACAAGATAATTGTATTTAGCGATAAAGAGCAATATTTTGACAGCATATCAACGGCAGGTGCATTGACTGAACTTGCCAAAGACGGTTCATACAATTTAGTTAAAAGAGCAGATTTAAAAAATTTGCTAAAACAATCAATAAAAATTTCTCAAGAAGAAAATATTGAAAATAAGAAAGGTGATTTATAAGATGAATATTACTTACTCCACTGACAAAAATATCGACGCTAAAGTTGTTTTAGATTTCTTTACAGATTCGGGAAATCCTGATAGCAAATACGGTGAAAAACTTGTTGAATCTGTGAAAAATGCTAGTGTAGCTATCTTTGCTTGGGATAAAGATGAAGATTCTTTAGCTGCTTTAATCACTGCTGTTGATGATGGCATTGCAGGATATATTCGCTACCTCGTTGTCGCTCCAAACTATCGTGGCAAAGGTATAAATGATGAATTAATCGCTAAAGTTAAAGAAGCCTACAAAGATTTACCATATCTATACAATTTTGCTTCTGATGATTTTCATGCGTCTTTCTTCACTAAAATGGGCTTTAAAGTAATAGACGGTGCAAAAGTTTTAACTAAATAATTTTCTTAAAGAAAAAACCGCACTGCAATATTTTAGTGCGGTTTTAATTTTTTATGTGAGGATTTTATCATGGAATTATCTACAGTATTATATTTTCTTATAGCTTCAGTAATTTTAACTCTAGCTCCTGGCCCAGATATCATGTATTTGCTTGCAAAGAGTTTAGCAGACGGAGCAAAAAGTGGTATCAGTTTGGCAGGCGGGCTTTGTAGTGGTCTTGTCTTTCACACTTCGCTTGTCATCTTTGGCGTAGCTACTTTAATTCAGCAATCGCCAACAGCTCTAGCCATTTTAAAATACGCAGGAGCAATTTATTTACTCTATCTAGCGTGGGGAGCATTTTGTGCTAGGTCAGATTCATTAAAATTAAATCAAGTGCAAGCTACAGGTTCATATTTTAAATTATACCGCCGTGGTGTAATTATGAACATTTTAAATCCTAAGGTGTTGATTTTCTTCTTAGCATTTTTTCCTCAATTTGTCGATTTAAATAGCGAGTCTGTCAACGTGCAAATCGCTCTTTTAGGAGCTTTATTTGCTTTGCAAGCTTTTATAATCTTTTCCTTCGTTGCAATCTGTGCAGGTAAAGTGCGAGATTATATCCTAAATGTAAAAAATCTAAATAAAATTTTAAACTATGTTCAATGTATAGTGCTAGTTGTAATCAGTGGTTTGTTGTTATTTAACTGATTGTTTAAAGCTCATGCCAATTTTTATCATTTTAAACATGCGTTCGGCAGAATCTTCTAAAAGAGCAGGAGCGTTTTGCAAGGCTTCCTCTAAACTCATGGGACTGTTTGGCGTAACCATAATGCTGTCTATGCCACAATTGTAAATAGCATTTGCACCATTTCCCATGCCACCGCAAAGAGCAACTACAGGAATCTGCTCTTTTTTAGCGTAGGAACCAATGCCATCTAGCACTTTTCCGTCGGCAGATTGGCTGTCTACTCTGCCTTCTCCTGTTACGATTAGGTCAGCATTTTTTATTATAGTTTTAAAGTCGATTAACTCTAAAATAGTTTTAATTCCTGATTTCATTTGAGCATTGCAAAAAGCGACTAGTCCTGCACCCATACCGCCAGCTGCACCACCACCTGCGATAGTTGTAACATCTACACCTAAAAATTCTTTTATTTTATGGGCGTAATTTACCATGCCGTCTTCAAGCAGTGCTAAATGGAGTTCACTTGCTCCTTTTTGCTTGCCGAATACATAGGTTGCACCTTTTTGCCCCAAGAGAGGATTTGTAACATCGCACATAACGGTAAATTTTGTTTTATTAATTCGCTTGTCCATACTGGAAGTATCAATCGTTTTTATCTTGATTAGATTTTCTCCAATAGGATTTAAAGGAGCGTTGTTTTCATCCAAAAATTGCACGCCTAGGGCATTTAACATACCGATTCCGCCGTCATTTGTTGCACTGCCACCAATGGAGATGATGATTTCTTCTACATTGTTATCCAGTGCGTTTTTTATCAATTCGCCTGTCCCGTAAGACGTTGTTTTTAAAGCGTTGCCGATTTGGTGTGGTATCAGCGTTATGCCAGACGCTGTAGCCATTTCGATTAAGGCTTTTTTATCCGACAGTGCTAAATAGTGAGCTTTGATTGTTTTGCCCAAAGGATTTTTTACATCTACATAGCGTTTTTTGCCACCACATTGATGAGCCATAGCTTCGATGGTACCTTCGCCACCGTCGGCGATGATTACGCTAACTGTTTGCACATTGCCAAAGATTTCTTTTGCCTTTTGGGAAAGTATCGTTGAGATTTCTTGAGAAGATAAAGTTCCTTTGAAGGAATCGGGTGCAAATACAAATTTCATGAAAAATCACGCTCCAATTTTAAATTATCTATTTCTTTTTGTAGACACCGATAGTGAGTTCATTTATACGAGGTAGATTTTTTCCTGCATTTCTCATAATGATAGCGACGATTAAAGTTGTGATGATTACAGCTAGATAAAATATCATGGAGTTTAAAGCAGTCATCACGATGTTGAGTTTAGCTGTGTACATGGATAAAAATGTTATTGCTACAGGGTGAGCTAAGTACATAAAATAAGAATGTTTGCCTAAAATGGAAAATAATTTTGTAAGATGATTAGACAATAAGCCGTATTGAAATTCGCTAAACAAGAAAATCGTTGCACCCACTGTGTAAATAAGGCCTGCTGGCGAAAGTTGATGTGCTGTGTTGATTGCACCTTCAGGAGTTAAATTATTGTAGAAAATGCAGTAATAATAATATCCTAAGATGCAAATTAAGCTCATAAAGCCAAGAGTGCGGATTAAATTTAGATTGTTTTGCATGAATTTCTTAAATATATCGTAGTGAATAGCAAGGTATCCGCCTAATAAAAAGATGAAGAAATAGTGAATTACCCAATAATTTAAGCGGTACATCAAAAATGCTTTGAGGAATTCATTTTCAATGCCATAGGGATTCATCAAAAAGCTAGAGTAGTAGTCGATTGCCATTTGCAAGATGAATAAAATAATAAATAAGGCGAGATTTAATCGTGCTACCATAAAAATCCAAAGTGGCATTAAAGCGTAAAACCAAATTAGAAGAACCATAAAATACAGTTGATAGCAGGCTAGGCCAAAAAATATTATACCGATTAAATTTAAAGGGCTAAATAGATAGAGCGTTTGATTCATTACGCTGTAGAGTACGATATAAAATAGCGACCATACAAGATAGGGGATTAATACCGTCTTAAAGCGTCGCTTCATAAATGATTTGTACGAGAAATTCTCACTCAAATTCAAATTGTAAAACAGTCCAAAAGCGGAGATGAAAAAGAAGATTGGCACGGAAAATCTCGTAGCGATTTCATACAGTGCTAAAAGCTGTAAATTGGCTGTAGGATTGTTGGTGAGATACTGTGAACCGACATGGATTCCTACAACACCGAGCATGGATATTCCTCGCATATATTCGATAGCGGGGATACGTTGTTTTTTTTCGTTCATTAAATTTTCCCTCATTATAATTATAAAATTAAGCCTATAGTAGGGATTACTCTAAAAGCTAGTGCAATCAAAGTTATCATAGCAAATACTTGACAAAAAGACAATAATTGTCCTAGCGAGATAAACTAGAGGATAATTAGTCAGATGTTGAAGGAGATTTGCTTTTGAGTATTGAATACTATAGTAGTTATATATTAATAAAAGTTATTAAAAAGATGATTTTAAAGAAATTAAATTTCTTTAAAAAAAAAGAAGGACTTTTATAATATTTAGCAGAATATATGTATCTTATGTCGCAATTATCCTATGATTTAACAGCTTTGAAAGGTGAGTCTATATGAGCACAAGCAGTGTACATGATGATTTTGTAGAACAAGTACGTTCTTTGTCGGATATTTTATCTGTAATATCAGGTTATGTCCAACTGAAAAAACGTGGCAATCGTTATTGGGGCTGCTGTCCTTTTCACAATGAAAAAACACCATCTTTTTCCGTTGTTCCTGAACAGGGATTTTTTTATTGCTTTGGTTGTCATGCAGGAGGAAATGTTTTTAAATTCATCTCGATGATAGAAAATCTTTCCTACTATGAAGCTATTAAATTGCAAGCACAGAGATTGAATATTCCTGTTCCAACTTATCATAAAAATACACGAGAATTAGAATTAGAAAAACAGAAAAATGCTTTATTCAAAATCCATGAAATGGCAAGCAATTTCTTTCATAATTGTTTAACTCGCACCAATATGGGTCAAATAGGCAGGCAATACTTTGCAAGGCGAGGTATAAATCAAAATATTGTTGAACAATTTAAACTAGGATTTGCTCCGAATTCTTGGGATAAATTGTTCAATGCTTTTACAAGTAGAGGTATAGACAAAGATTTGCTGGCAAAATCAGGTCTTATCACTGTAAAAGATTCTGGCAAAGCGTATGACCGCTTTCGCAATCGTGTTATTATCCCCATTGCCGATGAGCATGGACGCATTTCAGGATTCGGTGGAAGGATTATAAATGTTCAAGATTCGCCAAAGTATTTAAATTCACCAGAAACAATTATTTTTAACAAAAGACATCTTCTGTTTGGCTTAGACCAAGCAAATAAATCTATAAAAGAACAAAATTATGCTATCGTAGTTGAAGGTTATATGGACGCTATCTCGCTTCATGCCCATAAAATAACAAATGTTGTAGCTTCACTAGGTACATCGTTTACTGTTCAACAATGTCGAAAACTACTTCGCTATTCGCCAAATATTTATTTTTGTTACGATAGCGATAGTGCAGGGCAGACTGCTACAATGCGAGCTTTGGCTATAGCTGTAAATAATGGTGCAAATGTCAAAGTCATCGCTATTCCTGATGGAAAAGACCCCGACGAATTTATCAAAAAGCACAGCCGTGAAGAATTTTTATCTTTAATAGATAGTGCCTTGCCTTTAATGGAATTTCAGCTTCAATACGTGCTAAAGATGACGTCTACAAATACTCTTGAAGGAAAATTATCTGCCGTAAATCATCTTATGCCACTTTTGGCAAATATTACTAATGCTGTTGAACGCAATGAATATATTATTCGCATTTCTAATGTCTTAGGAATAGATGAAGGCGTTATTCGCAGTGATTTACAACGTCAAAGTGGACAAAATAATTTAAACTATAACTACACGCCTATAGGGCTAGATAGAGAATCACTGCCAGGGGTCAATTCTCGCAAAGCTAGCGTTACGAAAAGCGATGCCCTAACGAGTGCAGGCCGCTGGCTGATTAAAAAAGCGTGGAGTGAACAAGGCGTTTTAGATTATATTTTAAGTTTTATTCCAGCAGTAGAATTTCCCAATAAATTGCATAGCGAAATACTCTTGTATATGCAAAAATCAATCTTAGAAAATCTTGAACTCAGCGATGTAAATGCAGGAGAAAAGCTGAGCGAAGAAGGTTATAGTGAGCTTTCTCACTGCTTAGTCGAAGATATCGCAAGTGATGATGATGTGAAATTTACAGAGGATTGTTTAAAATTATTGCGTCGCCATTATCTTAGCAATAATTATGAAAAACACCGCTTGCTTGCAGATGAACTGCAACGCAAAGGAGATAACCGCTTTTTAGAAGAATTAAAGATTAGTCAGCAAATCAGAACCGAAATGGACACATTATAATTAGTGTTTATATATTATTAATTGGCATTTTACCATTACATGAGGAGGCATATAGCAAATGGCTAAAACAAAAAAAACAACTAAAGCCGCTAAAGAAACGAACGCAATATCTATGACGTCCGCAGCTAGCTTAGATGCAATAAATAAATTGTTGGATAAAGGCAAGAAATCAGGCGTTTTAACCTATAATGAAATAATGGAATCACTTCAAGCATTGGATATGTCGCCAGATGAAATAGACGAATTGTACGATACATTCACTAAGCAAGGTATTGATATTATAGACAATGGTAACGATGAATCAGACAATGATGATAGAGATATCAAAGATGATGACGATATCGATATTGATTTGAGTATACCAGAAGGTATCAATATTGATGACCCTGTTAGAATGTATTTAAAAGAAATTGGTCGTGTGCCACTTTTATCTGCTGATGAAGAAATCAAATTGGCAAAACGCATGGAAGATGGCGACGTTGCTGCTCAAAAACGTTTGGCTGAAGCAAATTTAAGACTTGTAGTCAGCATTGCTAAACGCTATGTTGGTCGTGGTATGCTATTTTTGGATTTGATTCAAGAAGGTAACTTAGGTCTTATCAAAGCTGTAGAAAAATTTGATTACAATAAGGGTTATAAATTCAGTACGTATGCAACATGGTGGATTCGCCAAGCGATAACTCGTGCTATTGCCGACCAAGCTCGCACAATCCGCATACCTGTTCACATGGTTGAAACTATTAACAAATTAATCCGTGTTTCTCGTCAATTATTGCAATCTCTAGGACGTGAACCAAGCCCTGAAGAAATCGCTCAAGAAATGGGTGTAAATGTAGAAAGAGTTCGTGAAATCATGAAAATCGCCCAAGAACCTGTTTCTCTTGAAACTCCAATCGGGGAAGAAGAAGATTCACATCTTGGCGACTTTATCGAAGACCAAGACGCACCAGCTCCGGCAGAGGCTGCTTCTTTTGTGCTTTTAAAAGAACAATTAGAAGATGTACTCGATACGCTTACAGAACGTGAAGAAAAAGTATTGCGTTTGCGTTTTGGCTTAGATGATGGCCGTGCTAGAACTTTAGAAGAAGTAGGTCAAAACTTTGGTGTAACACGTGAACGTATTCGTCAGATTGAGGCAAAAGCACTTCGTAAATTACGCCATCCAAGTCGCAGTAAGAAATTAAAAGATTTCTTGGAATAAAATTTTAAAAGTTGTAAACTAAATAAGTATAAATAAAAAGGCTCTACAATAAATATCACAGCTTTTAGCCGAATATTTATTGTAGAGCCTAATTTTATCTGTATATATTATAAAGAAGTGCGTTTGAAGTGTTCTTTAAATGCATCATCATCTATTGTATCAATATTTTCTTTAAGTGTTAAAATCATCTTAGCTTTTTCTTCATCGTTTAAAAATCCCATTATCGGTGTGGAATTTAAAGCGTGACCTGCCCAATAAAATG
>Cebus_capucinus_imitator_PRJNA485217_SSR118__coassemble_364_pt1 | contig 17926 bp, 16 predicted proteins | sample Cebus_capucinus_imitator_PRJNA485217_SSR118__metabat2_high_PE_012 | metagenome-assembled genome bin Cebus_capucinus_imitator_PRJNA485217_SSR118 | reverse complement strand
GTTAGAGCCTGAGAATTTTCTCAAACCCCAACATTTATTATAGAACCAAAAAAGAGTGATGATATTCACCACTCTTTTTCTTTACAGCATATATAATAACTATAAATTATTTTTATTCGCTAACTTCTTCACCGATTGTTGTAGCTTCGTCATTTTGTTTAGCAAGAAATTCTTGGTATTCTGCTTTTTCAGCGTCCTGTTGTACTCTTGTAATGCTGAGTGCAACTTTTTTGTTTTCCATATCTACATGAATAACTTTTACAGTAACTTCATCGCCAACACTTACAGCTTCGCTAGCTTTATTGATGTGTTTTGGAGAAAGTTCACGCATGCGGATAAGGCCGTCAAAGCCAGGTTCAATTTCCATAAATGCACCAAAATCAGTCAATTTAACAATTTTGCCTTTTACATAAGAACCTACAGGATTTTTTTCAGCTTTATCGAACCAAGGGTCGCGAACTGTATCTTTAATGCTTAAAGAAATGCGTTTTGTTTCAGGGTCAAAGGCTTTTACTAAAACTTCAACTTCTTGACCAACAGTTAAGATGTCAGCAGGATTTTTTACATGTTCCCAAGATAAATCGGAAATATGTGCTAAACCGTCAACACCGCCGATATCAATAAATGCACCGTAATCTACTAAGCGTTTTACAACACCGGAGCGTTTTTCGCCTTCAACGATACTGGAAAGAGCTTCTTCACGCTGTTTATCTCTCTGTGCTTCAAGTACGGAGCGACGAGAAAGAACTAAACGCTGTTTTTTAGCATCTACTTCGATAACTTCAACAGTAACAGTTTTTCCAATGAATTCGTTTAAATCTTTTACAAAGTGAAGGTCGATTTGGGAAGCTGGAATAAATCCGCGTAAACCAAAAGCAGAAGTCAATAAACCACCTTTAACAACCTGAATAATTTCCACTTCTACAGTCTGTTTTTCTTCCATAACTTTAGTTACTTCGTCCCAAGCTGCTAAACGGTCTGCACGAGTTTTGGATAAAATAACGCCATTTTCGCCGCCTAAAGCTACAACGTAAACTTTAATTTTATCGCCAACTTTTACAATATCACTAGCAGATTCAGGTTCTGGATATGCTAATTCTCTTTTAGCGATTGGAATTTCAGTTTTATAGCCAATATCAACATAAGCTTCATCGCGATTTACTAAAACCACGCAACCTTCTATAACTTCATGTGGGCTAAATTCCTTCATAGATTCTTCTTCTAATAAACTTGCCATGTCTTGCACTTTTCATATACCTCCTTGATAATCCAGTCCGGCGTTGAAGCACCGGCTGTAATACCAATTTTTTTAACATTTTTAAACCAATCATTTTGCAACTCGTCAGCTGTTTCAATGTGATACGTTGCACAATGTTCGGTGCATAACTGTGCCAATCTAGTTGTGTTAGCACTATTACGCCCACCGATTACAAGCATTGTATCCACCACTTGTGCCAGCTTTACAGCAGCAGATTGGCGCTTGTCAGTAGCCGTACAAATTGTTCTCAAGATTTTAATATCATGAGATTTTGTTAGTAAAATACTGACGATTTTATTAAATTCTTCACCAGAAAAAGTAGTTTGTGCTACAATCCCCAATTTAGAAGTAAATGGTATGGTACTTGCTTCATCTACAGTACAAAGAACCAATGAATTTTTACCAGCCCATTCTTTAATACTTTTTACTTCAGGGTGATTTTTTTCACCGATAATAACAACTTTATACCCTTCTTCAGACAATTTTTTTGCTGACATCTGGGCTTTTTTTACATGAGGACAAGTTGCATCTGCAAGCTCTAATCCTCTATCTCGTATTTTTTCGTATATACTAGGACCTACACCATGAGAGCGTATGATTATTTTTCCTTTTTCCATTTTTTCAGGCAAATCGACGCTTTTAACGCCTTTTTGTGCCAAATAATTGACCATTTGTGGATTGTGAATAATCGGCCCTAAGGTGCAAACTTGTTTACCCGCTTCAGCACTGTCTTTAGCAATGTTGATAGCTCGTTTTACACCATAACAAAAACCATAGTCATCAGCTAAAATTACTTCCAAATTTAATCACCATCAAATTTATATTACTAAAACTATCATATAGTATAACACAAAATAGTACCTTTGTACTACTGTATTTTTAGCATTGAAGCAATTTCTTTCATTATTTTTGCTGTAAATTCTTGTAAATTTTCTTTATTTGCCTTTTCTTCGCCAAAATACATCGGCTTTCCAAAGGTAATTTTCAATTTGCGGAACAATTTTATCTTATATGTTCCCTCGATTGCTACAGGCACAACGGCAGAATTTGATTTTGCCGCAATCAGTGCGACGCCAGGGGCTCCTTTGTGTAATTTACCGTCTTTACTTCTCGTCCCCTCAGGAAACATACAGATGCATTTTTCTTTAGTTAGCATATCAAGAGCTGTTTTTATGGCTGCTCTATCGGACGCACCACGGCGAACGGGAACAGCATGGACATTGTGCAATATTGTCTTTAAAAGAGGAACTTTAAATAATTCCTCTTTTGCCAAATAAATCAAATGGCGTGGCAAAAATACGCCTACAAGCACAGGGTCCCAGTTGCTCAAGTGATTAGCTGCTAAGATAACAGCACCTTTTTGGGGAACATTTTCTGCCCCAACTACAGTCGTCGGAAAAATGCGAGTATAAATAAATACAAACAATGCTTTGATAATTTTATACGTCATAATTAAAAATCCTTAATCTTTTGCCATAGCTATAATAGCATTTAATACTTCGTCAATATTCATCTTGGTAGTGTCCAATAAAACGGCATCTTCTGCCTGCTTTAATGGAGATACAGCTCTATTCATATCCGCCTTATCACGAACGATGATATCGTGTTTTATCTTTTCAATATCAATATCACTGCCAGCATAACCCTTTAGTTCTAGCTGTTTGGCACGTCGTCTTGCTCTTTCGTCAGCAGAGGCCGTCAAAAATATCTTTAAATCAGCATTAGGAAGTACACAAGTTCCAATATCTCTGCCATCCATTAAAACTTTTCCTGCCATAGCCATTTTTCGCTGAAGCTCTACCATTTTACTTCTGACTTCTGCAATAGCTGCCACGCTAGCAACTAAAGATGTAACTTTTGGTGTGCGAATAGCTTTGCTTACATCAGTTCCATTTACAGTAACTACAGTGTTTTGCTGTTCATCATAAGATAATTTTATATCTATATCTTTTAGTGTATCAATCACTTTTTCGCTATCTACAGGCGAGGTAATCTCTGGATTTTCTTGTAGCACTTTCCAAGATACAGCTCTGTACATAGCACCTGTATCGATATAAATATAGTTCAATTTTTTTGCTGCCAATTTTGCAATAGTCGATTTTCCCGCTCCTGCTGGACCGTCAATGGCAATTACTGATTTTGTCATTATAAACCACCTATACACTCATATTTATTCAAATTTGTCTAAAATATCGTAGAAAGTAGGATACGATATATTTACACATTCGCTACTTTCTATCTCAATTCCTGCTCCACTTGCACCTAAAATAGCAAGAGCCATTGCAATTCTGTGGTCATCATATGATTTACAAACAACAGATTTTAAATTATCTTTTTGTCCACCTGTTATAATCATTCCATCTTTTGTGCCTTCAATGCACTTATTTGAACAAACTTTGTTAAATTCATCAGTGATTACCTGCAAGCGGTCAGTTTCTTTGACACGCAATTCTCCTGCTCCTGTAATCACAGTTTTTCCTTCGGCAAACATAGCAGCTACAGCGATAATTGGAATTTCATCAATCAATCGTGGCATGATGTCTGCACCAAAAGTTGTGCCATGCAATTTAGCAGAGCGAACTTTAATATCTGCAATTGGTTCTACTTCATCTCTCACATTGATTAACTCAATATCAGCACCCATATTTTTTAATACATCAATAATTCCTGTGCGAGTTTCATTTATGCCGACATCTTTTAAAATGACCTCGCTATTTGGAATGATTGAACCTGCTACAAGCCAGAAACTAGCTGAAGAAATATCTCCTGGAACATGAATTTCTCTAGGAGCTGTCAGCTTATCCACTTTAGAAATAGTAATGCTTGTGCCGGATTTTTTCAATTTAACGCCAAAGCCTTCGAGCATTCTTTCCGTATGGTCTCTTGAAGTGTATGGTTCAATAACTGTAGTTTCGCCATCAGCATTCATGCCAGCAAGCAAAATTGCAGATTTTACTTGGGCACTTGCCATTGGCATTTTATAAGTTATGCCTTGAAGATTTTCTCCTTCTTTGTTGCCAATTACAGTAATTGGCAACAATCTATTATTAGCTCTGCCGACGATAGTTGCTCCCATTTTTCCAAGTGGTTCAATAACTCGACCCATTGGACGGCGACTTAGTGAAGAATCGCCTGTAAATGTAGTCAAGAATTTTTGCCCTGCCAAAATCCCCATCATCAAGCGAAGCGTAGTTCCTGAATTTCCTGCGTCAATAATCGTCTGTGGCTCTTTTAAACCGTGAAAGCCATTGCCTTTTACGATTAATATATTTTCATCTAACTCTTCTACTTGTACACCGAGAGAACGCATACAATTCACTGTAGACATACAGTCAGCTGCATGCAAAAAATTAGTAACTTTTACTTCACTATCGCAAAGACCAGCAAACATCACACTGCGATGAGATACAGATTTATCCCCAGGGATTACAATTTCACCGCTTATTCCTTTTTTTATAGGCTGAATTTTTTTCAAATTACTCATTACTTCAAACCTTTCTCTAATCATAGCTTTATTTTATTTTTAATATTTTTATGATAATTATATCACTATTAGTCTAAATTGAAAAATACTCTTGCACGATAATATTTTGGGGATAAACAAAATATTAAATAAAAAAGTATTTAAAAACACTTGACAAAATTTACAGAATGATATAATGTATACATATCGTAAAGTTGTAAACGCAAACGAATAAGCTATATCCTGTGAACGGAAAAGTAACAAAGAGCAAAAAACTTCAGAGAGCTGGCGGTTGGTGCGAGTCAGTGTGATGCTTTAGTGAACATCATCCGGGAGGATTTTGATTAAAAAGCCATTTTTGCTCAGTAAATCAAAACGGTTTTTCCTCGTTACTGGAAAATACATTTGCTCATACAATGTACATATTTTATTAAAACACTTTATATGTATTTATATATAGTTCAAATGTATACTGAGTGTTGTTATTGTTTATAAAGCTAACAACAGAATTTGGGTGGTACCACGGCTTAACAATCCGTCCCTTAAAATTGATGATGATTTTAGGGAACGGATTTTTTTATTACCCTACGCTTTGCGTGTTTTTAATTTTTTTATTTTACTATTATCCGATATTTTGATTTTAAATTGAAATACAGTTAGGATATTTGAAGGAGAGTTTTTATTATGGCAAAAATCTATTATCAAGAAGATTGTAATCTCAATTTATTAAAAGGTAAAAAAATCGCTGTTATCGGTTACGGTAGCCAAGGTCATGCTCATGCATTAAATCTTAAAGAATCCGGTTTAGACGTTATCGTTGGTCTTTACAAAGGAAGTAAATCTTGGGCAAAAGCTGAAGCTCAAGGTCTTCAAGTTTTCACAGCTAGTGAAGCTGCAGCTCAAGCTGATGTTATCATGATTTTGATTAACGACGAAAAACAAGCAAAATTATATAAAGAATCCATTGAACCAAACTTACAGCCTGGCAATATGCTCATGTTCGCTCATGGTTTTGCAATCCATTTCAATCAGATTGTTCCACCAAAAGATGTAGATATCACTATGATTGCACCAAAAGCTCCAGGCCATACTGTAAGAAGCGAATATGTAGACGGTCGCGGTACTCCTTGTCTCGTTGCAGTTGAACAAGACGCTACTGGAAACGCTTTAGACCTCGCTCTTGCTTATGCTCAAGGTATCGGCTGTGCTAGAGCAGGTGTTCTTGAAACTACTTTCAAAACTGAAACTGAAACTGACCTCTTTGGTGAACAAGCTGTTTTATGCGGCGGCGTTTGTGCTTTAATGCAGGCTGGCTATGAAACATTAGTTGAAGCAGGTTACGACCCACGTAATGCTTACTTTGAATGTATCCATGAAATGAAACTCATCGTTGACTTAATCTATCAAAGTGGCTTTGCAGGTATGCGTTATTCCATTTCTAATACAGCTGAATACGGCGATTATATCACTGGTCCAAAAATCGTTACTGCTGAAACTAAAAAAGCTATGAAAAAAGTTCTCTCTGATATTCAAGATGGAACATTTGCTAAAGATTGGCTTACTGAAAATAAAGTTGGTGCTCCTCACTTCCTCGCTATGCGTAGAAAAGCTGCTGAACATGATTGCGAAAAAGTTGGTGCAGAACTTCGCAAACTCTACAGCTGGAGCGAAGATAGCAAACTCATCAATAACTAATCAAATAATAATGCGGCGATTATTTAAAGAGCTGGAAAGAGATGCTGCAAAGCATCTCTTTTTTTTGCTAATTGTAAATTTAAATTACACAGATAAAAGGAGGAATCCTCTATGAACGGTGCTCAAGCTGTTATTGAATGCTTGAAAAAAGAAAACGTTGACCTCGTCTTTGGTTATCCAGGCGGTGCAGTGTTGACGCTATACGATGCAGTATATAAAAATAAATTTCCTCATATTTTAACAAAGCATGAACAAGGTGCAGTTCACGCAGCTGATGGATATGCTCGTTCTTCGGGAAAACCAGGTGTGTGTTTTGCAACTTCAGGCCCTGGGGCTGCCAATTTAATCACAGGTATTGCTACAGCTAATATCGACTCTATCCCTCTAGTTTGCATTACAGGTCAGGTTGCAACTAATTTAATCGGCAGAGATGCCTTCCAAGAAGCTGATGTTTGCGGTCTTACTGCTCCTGTAACAAAGCACAATTATTTAGTAAAAAAAGTTGAAGATTTGCCTCGCGTATTTAAAGAAGCATTCTACATTGCTACAACAGGTCGTCCAGGCCCTGTTGTAATCGACATAGCTAAAGATGTATTTGAAAAAGAAATCAATTTCCAATATCCTGACAGCGTAAACTTGCGTGGATATAAATTGCAGGTGGACGGTAATACGCACGATATCGATAATTTAATCAACGCTATGAAAGAAGCTGAAAAACCTGTTTTATTCGTCGGTGGCGGTGTAATATCTTCAGATACAGCACCATATATCCGCCAGATTGCAGAATCTACAGGCATTCCTATTGTCGATAGCTTGATGGGCAGAGGCTCTATCGAATGCGATAAAGACGAATCACTAGGCATGGTAGGTATGCACGGCACCTATTCTGCCAATACAGCTGTAATGGAAGCTGATTTATTGATAGGTGTTGGCGTTCGCTTTGATGACCGCGTTACAGGCAAAACTTCTGAATTTGCTCCTAATGCCAAAATTGCTCATTTCGATATTGACAGTGCCGAAATCAGCAAAAATATTCCTGTTGACTATAGCGTTGTCGGCGATTTGCGTTGGTCTTTACCTTTATTTGCTGCTAAATTATCCGTAATCAGCAGAAAATTAAAACAGCAATACCAACCTTGGCGTGAATATATCTTCGACATCAAGAAAAAAAATCCACTAGCTTATCGTCAGCACAGCGAATTCATCATGCCTGAAGAAGTAATTTCTACTGTAAGCGAATTATCCGATAAAGATACAATCGTAGTTACTGATGTTGGACAGCACCAAATGTGGGCTGCTCAATACTATAACTTCCAAAAAGAACGCACCTTTATTACCTCTGGCGGTTTGGGTACAATGGGCTTTGGTCTACCTGCTGCTCTCGGAGCAAAACTTGCTAATCCAGATAAACGAGTTGTATTATTTACAGGCGACGGCAGTATCATGATGAACTGCCAAGAATTTGCTACAATTGCTGACAATGATTTAGATGTAAAAGTAGTCATCTTAAACAATCATATGCTCGGCATGGTTGCTCAATGGCAACGTATGTTCTACAATCATCACTATTCACAATCTATCTTGCGTGGCAAAACTGATTTTGTAAAACTTGCTGAAGCTATGGGCGTTGATGGAATTCGCATTACTGAAAAAGCAGATTTCAAAGCAAAAATTCAAGAGTTTTTAAATCATGAAGGCCCTGCTGTTGTCGATATATTCATTCCTGATGAAGAAAATGTATTTCCAATGGTTCCTGCGGGCGGACGACTTGACCAAATGGTATTGGAGGCGAAACAATAATTATGAAAAATTATCAATTAACTCTCTTAGCAGAAGATACTCCCGGCGTATTGACTCATATTGTTTCTTTAATCAGCCGTCGCTCATTCAATATCAACACTTTATCTGTCGGCTATACAGAAGAAAAACACGTTACACGCATGAGCTTTGTTCTCTCTGCTGATAGCGAAAATGAAGTAGAACAAGTTATGAAGCAGATTAACAAATTAATCAATGTCATTAAAATTGTAAATCTCACTCATATTGATTCCATCAATCGTGAATTAGTCATGATTAAAGTAAAAGCAGACCCAATCACTCGCAATGATATCGTAAATATCGTAAATATTTTCCGTGCAAAAATCGTAGATATTCACCGCGAAACCCTCGTCATTGAATTAACTGGTGACCACACTAAAATTGATGCACTTTGCAGTATGCTCGCTGACTATGAAATCATTGAAATAGCTCGCACAGGTATGCTCACTATGTCCCGTGGTCCTGTTCCTGTTAAAAATATGGATTAATTAATCTAAAATTTATATAGATATAACAAAGCCTTGCTGTTGAATTAATTTATCAATAGCAAGGCTTTTATTTATATTTTATACTTTTTTCTTAAAAAAATAGCCAACAGCGAGAACGATGAGCCAAACAGGCAAGATGTAAAGAGCCATTTGCGTATCCGGTATTTGATACATCATCACTGCAATGAAAACCAAAAATACAATGCAAATATAATCAATGAGCGGATAGCCGATAGATTTAAAATGCAATTTATCTATCGCCTTTTCTTTCGCTTTAAGATGGCGAAATTTAATATGCGTAACAATGATGATAAACCAGCTCACTAAAACTGCAGCTACAGCGATTGACAATAAATACATGAACACTTTGCCAGGGAACATATAATTTAAAATTACTGCGATTAAAGTAATGCCTGAAGAAATAAAAATACCGATTATCGGAACGCCATTTCGCGATAAGCTCATCAAAATTTTAGGAGCATTTCCCTGCGAAGCCAAACCATAGAGCATACGGGAATTGCTATAAATAGCACTGTTATACACAGATACAGCAGCCGTCAATACCACGATATTCAAAAGATGTGCTGCTGCTGGAATGCCGATATTAGAGAAAATCTGTACAAACGGGCTTGCTTCTAAACCGACCTTATCCCACGGATAAAGCGTCATAAGCACCAGTAAAGTTCCAATGTAGAAGATTAAAATACGCCAAATAACTTGATTTATCGCTTTGGGAATAGATTTTTCTGGCTCATCTGCTTCACCTGCTGTAATGCCGATTAATTCAATGCCACCAAAAGAAAACATCACTACGACTAACGATAGAGCAAGACCCCAATAGCCATTTGGCAGATATCCGCCATGCGACCACAGATTGCTCATATTATCCGGAAAACTTCCCATATCTGTAAAGATGATATATAAACCAAATACAATCATGCAACAAATTGCTACAACTTTTATAATAGCAGTACAAAATTCAAATTCGCCGTACAGTCGAACGTTAATTAAATTTATAGTTGTAATCACAATAAGACAGACGAGGGCAGAAATCCACTGCTCAACCTCAGGAAACCAATAATTTATATAAATCCCTACAGCCGTAAGTTCAACCATACTAACGATGACATAGTTCATCCAATAATTCCAACCAGATATAAAACCGACAAATTCATGCCAATATGTATTTGCATACACGCTAAAAGAGCCTGAAACAGGATTATCTACTGCCATTTCACCTAACATTCGCATGATAAAAAAAATCACACAGCCACCGATTAAATAAGACAAAGAAATTGCAGGGCCTGCAAGTTGTATGGTAGAAGCTGAACCGTAAAATAGACCTGTGCCGATAGCACCGCCTAATGCAATCATCTGCAAATGACGATTCTTTAAACCACGCTTTAGTTTACGATTATCATTTCTTTGCATAAAAAAACCTCCTCTATAAAATAAAACCCCATAGGCATAAATTTCTATTCCTACAGGGTTTTAATCAACAATAGTACAAATAGATGTTACTATTATACATCAGCTTAACGATAATTTAAAAGACCTTTTTCGCCAACAACGACATTTTGTCCGATTTTAAATACTTCAACCTTGTTGTTATCAATAAATACAATAGGAGAAATCAATGATTTACCCGCTTCACGAATCAATTCTAAATCTACCTCAACTAAAACATCGCCTTGCTTAACGACATCGCCCACGCTTATATCAGTATCAAAACCTTCGCCTTCTAATTCTACCGTATCAATGCCTACGTGAATTAAAATTTCAGTGCCATCTTCTTTAGATTTTAAGCCAAAAGCGTGACCTGTAAAAAACGCTGCTGTAACTTCAGCATCAAAAGGAGCGATGATTTTTCCATCAGTCAGTTCAATGCCACAGCCTTCGCCCATAGTCTTTTGAGAAAATACAGGGTCGGGAATATCTTCCATAGCCACAACTTTTCCCGTCATCGGAGAAATAAAATCCTTTTCCTCATTTTTAAATAAATTTTTAAACAATCCCATAATACGTCCTCCAAAATATGTTGTTAATTTATATTTTTATCTTTATACATTTATCATGTTCCAAAATACGTATGTATATCAATAATTATACAAAAAACTTCATTAACTATCAATATAGATTATTTTCATAGATTGTCTTTGCAAATTATCTCAAATAAAAAAGATGATTCAAACTCGGCAACTGCCAAATTCAAACCATCTTTAATAAATTACAATTTAGTTTTTACCAACAGCCGTGATGACCGCCATGCTTGTAATTATGGTGGTAGCTACTATCTCGATAATCGCAATCTTCATAGGCGTAATCTTCGTAGCGATAGCAATGATAATATGCATTATCTGCTGTATTTAAATTAGTTTCTGCCGATGCCATAGTGCTAGCTGTAGCTAAACTTACAAAGCTTGCAAATACAGCTGTTAAAACTAATTTTTTCCAAAGTTTCATCTCAATCACCTCTTAATATAGAAAACATTTCATTATCTATATTATAGCATAGTTTATATTTTTTACAATGAAATTACACGTTCAAACTAGTGAAATTACACTAAATCAGTTTCTGTACTATCCTTTAAGATACCTTCATAAATCACATTTAAGAGTTCACTTCTACCCTGATTTTTCTTAGATGAGTACGGCAATACATCAATGCCTTTAATGCCTAAAATGCGTTTTATCTGAGCCACTTGTTTTGCTACTGCACCACGGCTGATTTTATCTGCCTTGGTAGCAATTATCAATACAGGCACATTGTGTTCAACGAGCCATTTAAACATCTCAATATCGGATTTCATAGGGTCATGGCGAATATCTATAAGCTGGCAGACAAATTGCAATTTATCCGAGCTTAAAAAGTATTCATCAATGAATTTTGCCCACTGCTTGCGATTTGATTGAGCAGTTTTGGCATATCCATACCCTGGTAAATCCACAAGATGAAATAATTTATCTTCGCCTGATTTTAATATACGTGCTGTCAATTCATAAAAATTGATAGTTTGCGTCTTGCCTGGTTGTCCGCTGACACGTGCCAAATTGTGAACACGTGTCAGCGAATTTATCAACGAAGATTTTCCCACATTGGAACGACCAATGAAGGCAATTTCTTTTAATCTCTCTTCAGGATACTGAGCTTTTTTTACAGCAGAAGCAATATATTTTGCTCGTATAATATTTATTATATCTTTGTTTTCTCTATTTTCTTTGTTGGTATTTTGATTTTTAATTGTCGTATCAGTCATTTAGTCCACCAATGCAATTTTTAAAACTTCGTCGATGTTTTCCACAGGAATAAATTTCACTTTTTCCTTTACTTCTTCGGCAAAATCATCAATATCTCGCTCATTAGCTTTAGGCATGATAACAGTATAAATTCCTTCACGGTAAGCTGCTAAAGATTTTTCTTTTAAGCCACCGATTGGCAAAACTCTACCACGCAAAGTTATTTCACCTGTCATAGCCACATCAGAGCGAACTTTTTTTCCTGTCAACGCAGATACGATAGCTGTTGCCATGGTAATACCTGCTGAAGGACCATCTTTAGGCACAGCACCTTCAGGGAAATGCACGTGAATATCGTTTTCTTCATAGAATTTTTCATCTAAGCCAAACTCATCAGCACGGCTTCTGATGTAAGTAAGAGCTGCTCTTGCAGATTCTTTCATCACATCGCCCAATTGCCCTGTTAGCTGAACTGCACCTTTTCCTTTTAGTACAGCAACTTCTACCGGCAAAATAACACCGCCAACTTCTGTCCAAGCAAGACCGTTGCAAAGTCCAACTTGCGGTTCTTTTTCTACTTTTGTATCTGTGTATTTAACTTTACCCAAGAAATCTCTTATATTCTTCATGGTAATGCGAGTCGATTTCTTTTCTTCTTTGACTAATTTATAAGCAGCTTTTCGACAAATCTTAGAAAGCTGTCTTTCAAGTTCACGCACACCGGCTTCACGAGTGTAATTTTGAATTACATCTTTTATCACATCATCGCTTACATTTACTTGAGATTTTTTAAGCCCATTAGCTTTTTTCACTTTAGATAGTAAATGCTCCTTAGCAATATGCAATTTTTCTACTTCTGTATAGCTAGGCAAAGTGATGATTTCCATGCGGTCTCTGAGTGGACGAGGAATATTGCCCAAATCATTTGCTGTGATAATCCACATTACTTTAGATAAATCAAATGGCAAGCCAATGTAGTGGTCAAAGAACGTAGTATTCTGTTCAGGGTCTAATACTTCAAGCAGAGCTGAAACAGGGTCTCCACGGTAATCAGATGCCATCTTATCCACTTCATCTAGTAAAAATAATGGGTCTTTCGTTCCAGCATTTTTAATTCCTTCAATAATGCGACCTGGCATTGCTCCAACGTAAGTGCGACGATGACCTCTGATTTCTGCTTCATCACGCACACCACCTAAAGAAGCGCGCACAAATTTGCGATTTAATGCTGTAGCGATAGAAGTTGCAATAGAAGTTTTACCGACCCCTGGTGGGCCTACTAAGCAGATAATCGGAGCTTTAATATCTGCAGATAAAGTTTTTATCGCTAGGTATTCGATGATGCGTTCTTTGACCTTTTTAAGTCCGTAGTGATGTTTTTCTAAAACCTCTGTAGCTTTTGCTATATCCACGGATTCTTTGCTCTCAATTTCCCAAGGCAATTCAAGAACCCATTCGATATAAGTTTGTAACACACCTGATTCTGGGGAAGTAGGATTTGTTCTAGCCAAGTGTTTTAGAGCTTTTTCAAGTTCATCTAAGACGTATTGCGGATAAGAATTTTCTTCCATTTTTTGGCGGTACTCATCAATAGCTTCGCTGATTTCATCGCCTTCGCCCAATTCTTTTTGAATTGCTTTAACTTGTTCACGCAAATAATAGTCTTTTTGGATTTTAGACATCTGCTTATTTACGTTTAAAGTAATTTTATTTTCAAGCTCCATGATTTCAACTTCGCTTTTTAAAAGTTTGTACAGAGCTTCCAATCTTTCACACAAAGAAATAATACCTAAAATTTCTTGCTTATCTTCAAATTTGCAGTTTAAGTGATTGGTGATGACATTGCACAAGATATTGCCATCGTCCATAGCCACATTAATAGCAATCATGACCTCTGGCGGAATTTTATGCGTCAACTTAACCCAAGATTCAAATTTTGAAATGCACGCTCTAATAAGTGCTTGTACCTCTTTAGTATTGCTTTCATCTTCTTCAATTTCTTCAACATCTACTTCGATGAACAATCCATTGTCGCGATAATCTAAAATTCTAGCACGATATAAACCTTCTATTTGGGCACGCATAATTCCATTGCCCACTTTAGCTACCTGCTGAATTTTACATACCGTACCAATGTTGTATACATCATCTATGGTAGGATTTTCTACGTTGATATCTTTTTGCGAACAGAGCATAATATATCTGTCATGCGATAAACCTTCTTCTAAGGCTGCAACAGATTTTTCACGCCCAATGTCAATATTTGCACCATTATTTGGAAATAGCACCATTCCACGCAATGGTAAAAAACTTAATGTACTTTTTTTCCCCACGAAAGAAATCCTCCTATGAGTTTATATAATTAATTTTTTATGATAAAAAAGAGTTGCTACCAGACAAAATAAGCCTTGCAGCAACTCTTTATTCATGGCGTATATTAAAAGTCCTATATTAAAATCACTTATTTTCATCAGCGTAAGTGATTATAGGAGTTTTTTTCTTTTTAATAGTATCTTTAGTTATTTCACAAGATACAGCACCTGTTTGAGAAGGTACTTCAAACATTACATCACGCATGATACTTTCAATAATGGCTCTAAGACCTCTAGCACCCGTTTTGCGTTTCAATGCCTCTTGTGCTATTAAATGCAATGCTTCATCATCAAAACGAAGTTTAACTCCGTCCATTTCTAAAAGTTTACTATATTGTTTTACCAGAGCATTCTTTGGTTTTACTAAAATATCAACCAAAGCATCCTCTGTCAAGGATTCTAAAGTTACAACTACAGGCACACGTCCGATAAATTCTGGTATCAAGCCATTTTTTAATAAATCTTCTGGCAATACGTGTTTTAACAATTCACCTGTATTTCGCTTAACTTTACTCTTTACATCTGCACCAAAGCCCAGACTTTTATGACCTAAACGACTATCAATAATCTTTTCGATGCCGTCAAATGCACCGCCACAAATAAACAAAATATTTGTAGTATCTATCTGCAATAATTCTTGATGAGGATGTTTTCTGCCACCTTGTGGTGGAACATTAGCAACAGTTCCTTCTAAAATTTTTAAAAGTGCCTGTTGTACTCCTTCGCCAGAAACATCTCTTGTAATCGAAGGATTTTCACTTTTTCTGGCAATCTTATCTATTTCATCAATATAGATAATGCCCTTTTGTGCTTTTTCAATATTGTAGTTAGATGCCTGAATCAATTTAAGTAAAATCGTTTCAACATCTTCGCCTACATAGCCCGCCTCAGTCAATGTTGTTGCATCAGCTATAGCAAAGGGAACGTTTAATATTTTAGCTAAAGTTTGTGCAAGAAGTGTCTTACCACTACCTGTCGGCCCTAACATCAAAATATTGGATTTTTGCAATTCTACATCGTTTATCTTATCTACTTTGCTTATTCTGTTAATGCGTTTATAGTGATTATAAACTGCGACTGAGAGAGTTTTTTTTGCCTCATCTTGTCCAATTATATAGCGATTTAAAACATCGTATATTTCTTTAGGCGTAGGTACATCTTTAAGCTCTATTCTTTCGCCTTCGCTAATTTCATCACCAATGACTTCGTTACAAACATGAACGCACTCATCACAGATGTAAACTCCAGGACCTGCTACTAATTTTCGCACTTGTTCTTGGGATTTACCACAAAATGAACATTTCATACGCCCTTTGTCTTCGCCGAATTTCAGCATATACTCACCTCTTTAATTAAAAAGGAACGACTAGCTATTATTTATTCTTACCAGATTTTGGGCGAGCGATAACTTCATCAATCAAGCCATAGTCTTTAGCTTCTGTAGCTGTCATGAAATTATCTCTTTCCATATCTTCTGTAAGTTTTTCTACAGATTGACCTGTATGGTCTTTCAAAATATCATTTAAAACTTCACGGATACGCAAAATTTCACGAGCTTGAATCTGAATATCTGTAGATTGACCTTGTGCTCCGCCACTTGGCTGATGAATCATAATGCGAGAGTTTGGCAGAGAGTATCTTTTACCGGTTGCACCGGCAGCTAAAAGCACGGCACCCATGCTTGCAGCTTGCCCGATACAAATTGTCGAAACATCCGGTTTGATATATTGCATAGTGTCATAAATAGCCAGCCCGGCGGTAACAACACCACCGGGACTATTAATATAAAGGTAAATATCTTTATCTGGGTCTTCGGATTCTAAAAAGAGAAGTTGTGCAATTACTACATTAGCAACATTATCATCAATAGGCCCGCCTAAAAAGATAATGCGGTCTTTTAATAGACGAGAATAGATATCATAAGCACGTTCACCACGTCCTGATTGTTCTACAACCATAGGTACATAGTTCATTTCTTTTCACCCCGATTAATAGATTTAGATATTAATTAATATTAAGCCTGAACTGCACTATCAATTACAAAATTTGCAGCTTTTTTGTGAAGAACTGTAGCTACTAAGTTGCCAATGCTACCGTTCTTTTTGATGATTTTAGCTACTTCTTTAGGGCTAGAGCCATAAGTTGCAGCAAGTAAAGCGATTTCAGCGTTGATATCAGCATCTTCAACTTTGATATCTTCAGCTTTAGCTACTTCATCGAGCATTAAATCAGTTTTAACTGCAATAGCAGCTGTTTCTTTATACTGTGCACGAAGTTTGTCCATATCCATGCCAGTGTATTTTAAGTATGCGTCAAGATTCATGCCTTGATTTTCAAGGTTTACGGAAAGTTCCTGAATCATGTTGCTTACACGGTTTTCTACCATAACTTCTGGCATATCAACAGTGATATTGTCAGTAGCCTGTTTTAAAACATCATTGCGGAATTTAGTATCAGCTTCACGTTCAGCATTTTTCTGGATATTTTCACGAAGTTTAGCTTTCATATCTTCGATGGATTCATAAGAAGTAGATTCTTTAACGAATTCATCAGTGAGTTCTGGCATTTCTTTGTGTTTAATGCTGTTTACTTTGCAGTGGAATACAGCTGGTTTACCTGCTAAATCTTCAGCATGGTACTGTTCAGGGAAAGTAACATTTACATCTTTTTCTTCGCCAACGCCAAGGCCGATTAACTGTTCTTCAAAACCTTCGATGAAGGAATGAGAACCGATTTGAAGTGGGTAATCTTTGCCTTCGCCACCTGGGAATGCTACGCTGTCAACTTCACCTTTGAAATCTAAAGAGATGAAGTCATCGTTTTGAACTTTAGCACCTTCTTCAGCTTCAACCATTTTTGCATGGTGGTTTAAGATGTTTTTAACTTGTGCTTCAACTTGTTCGTCGGAAACTTCAACAGCATCTTTAGCTACAGTTAAACCTTTGTATTCGCCTAAAGTAACTTCTGGCATAGGAGTTACAGTAGCTTTAAACACTACGTTTTTACCTTCTTCTAAAGTTACAATATCAACCTGTGGACGGTCTACAGGGTTGATGTTTTCTTGTTTTAATGCTTCATCAAATGCTTTTTGAGCTACGCGGTCAAAAGCTTCATCTAAGATTGCTTCTTTGCCGATATTAGCTTCAAGAATACGACGAGGTGCATGACCTTTTCTAAAGCCAGGGATATTTACGCGATTTGCTAAAGATTTGCAAGCTGCTTTAATACCTTTATCAAGTTCTTCAGCTGGTACTTCGATTGTAAGTACTACCTTATGATTTTCAATCTTTTCTGTAGTAACGTTCATTGTGAAAAAAAACCTCCTGTTTAATTATCAAACGATTTTTTAATTTTTATTGTATAAGCTACTGTCATACACTAAATTAGCCACAGTATACCTACTATACTAAATGAATGATATCACAATAGACTAATAAAAACAAGTGTTGCGCATAAAATACCCCAGCCTTTAACATGACTGGGGATATTTTTATTTTTGGATATACAAAAACCCAGTACAAAGACTGGGTTATATATTCATATGGAGCGGAAAACGAGGCTCGAACTCGCGACCCTCACCTTGGCAAGGTGATGC
>Cebus_capucinus_imitator_PRJNA485217_SSR118__coassemble_360_pt1 | contig 18122 bp, 16 predicted proteins | sample Cebus_capucinus_imitator_PRJNA485217_SSR118__metabat2_high_PE_012 | metagenome-assembled genome bin Cebus_capucinus_imitator_PRJNA485217_SSR118 | reverse complement strand
CTTTATTTTATGTATTTATTGATTTAATTATATCATTTTATTTTCTAAAACAATATGGCAATTCATCGCACCACCTATAGAGGTGGGCGACTTCTTGCCCATTTTGTTAAATTTTTCGGTATAATTAAAAATTAATTTTATATTATTTTTCCATATCTATAAATGACTCATTCCAAATTACTGCTGTTTTCAACGGAGCATCTTTACAATAAATATAATTATTATAAGCATTAACAGGGTCTTTTGTAAATGTTTCTTTGTCAATCAATTCTACAATTTTATCATAATCACTATTCATTAAGAGTTTAATCGCATATTCCATATGCTCTTGACGAAAATTGATAGCTGACAATATAATTTGATTTTTAAAACCAAATGGCATTGTATCAAATGCCACTTTAGGACCAAGAGAAAAACTATTATAAATACCATTATTGCCAAGCACACCATATTCAAAGGCTATTTCATGCTCTACATCACTTCCACTAACACCAATAAATACTGTTGCTGTTCCACCAAGTTCTTTTTTTATCGCCTCTGCCAATTCTTCTTTCTTTGAAAAATTATTTTTAATATAAGTAGCTCCTGTATGGCTAAGAGCAAAACGAACCTTTGAGCTATTTTCTGCACTTCTTGCTACAAATATAATTTTAGCATTCGGATATTTTCTATGAATCAAATCTCCCATAAACATTCCTGTTGTACCTAATCCAAAAATAACTGTTCTATTAAATAAATGCTCTCTTGCTAATTCTCTTCCTTGTGCTTCACTACATCTATTTTTAGCTACTTCTACTCGAAAATTATGTGCACTTCCAATATCTTCCATTCGTTCAAGCTGAAATATCATACAAGCAAACGGATCTGGAAATACCAATCTTTTTGCAAGAGATAATGACAATTTCCCATTTTCTGTATATTTATCTAGAATAGGAATCAACATATCTGGATTATAATAGTTGCAATCTGAAAATAGTCCATCTGCCTTATCACAACCATATTCAAAATAAGTTTCTTCTTCAGTATATCTAGTTGGGTCATAGCTATTTCCGCCACGAATTAATACAATAGCAAACCTCTTTTGCTCTGGAATCCATACAACTCCTTCATGTCCATTAATCAATCTATTAGTACCTGTTGGAAATTTCTCACCTAATTTCCCTTCAATTCCCATATTCATAAGTGCTCGGTCTGTCCCGCAAAAACCTACAATTACGCTTTTAGCAAGAATTCCTTCTTTTTCATTTTCCCCACGCAATCTTTGTCTTTTAGGATTTATTAATTCTACATCACCATAAACTAATGGTTTTTCTTTACTATTCTGAAAATAAGTTCCTTTTACAATCATAATATTTTAACTCCTATAATACTGTTTATATAAATAAAAGCGACATTATTAAGTTTAAAACTTAATAATGTTGCTTTTATTTAATATTTTATTAAAAAGTAATTAGTCTTTTTGATAGTGTTTATAGCTTGGGTGTCTACCTTTTACACCGTAATAACTACGCAAATTTATCAATTTATCAATATTTTCACGAGAGATTTCTTTTGGACCACCTAAAATATATGCATTCAAATTAATTTTAGCAAATAATTCAAGCGTTTCCATTTTATAATAAGCATCAATTAAATTTGCTCCTAAAGTCAAGGCACCATGGTTTTCCAGTAAAACAGCGTCATGTTCTTGAATGTAGGGAGCGATTGCCTCTGGCACTTCATAAGTAGATGGTGTGCCATATGGAGTGATTGGAATAGAACCTAAAGATACAACTGTTTCAATCATATCGTATCTATCAAGCGGAACATGAGCTACTGCAAAACCTGTAGCCGTTGGTGGATGAGCGTGAAGAACTGCTCCTACATCATCACGGTCAGCATAGCAACGCAAATGCATTTTAATTTCCGAAGATGGACGATATCCTTCATTAGCTTCAAGGATATTTCCTTCTTTATCAATGCGAACTAATTTATCTGGTGTGATAAAACTTTTGCTTATGCCTGTAGGTGTAGCAAAAAATGTGCCATCATCTAATTTTACAGTGATATTTCCGTCATTTGCTGCTACCCAACCAAGTTGCCACATTTTATGACAAACATCGCAAATTTGGTCTTTTATTTCGTTATAATTCATTATGAAATGCCTCCAAAATGTTTGCTGTTAATACTGTGATTATTTGTACATAGGTCCATAATTTTTGCAAGCTCTAAAGTCTTGACCTTCTTTGTCCATGCCAAAAGCATTCCAAGCAGCAGGGCGGAAGATTTTTTCTTCAGGAACATTGTGCATACATACAGGAATTCTGAGCATAGAACATAAAGTGATGATATCTGCACCGATATGACCATAGCTGATTGCACCGTGATTAGCACCCCAGTTATTCATTACATCATAAGCAGATTTAAATGCACCTTCACCTGTTAAGCGTGGAGCAAACCATGTACAAGGCCAAGTGTAATCTGTACGTTTCCAGAGTTTATCAGACACTTCATCTGGTAATTTTACAGTGTAGCCTTCAGCAATCTGCATTACAGGACCTAAGCCTTTTACTAAATTCAAACGAATCATTGTAACAGGCATTTGAGCGTTTGTTAAATAGCGAGAACTAAATCCGCCACCTCTAAAATAGCCATTGTCCGCAGGGCACCATTGTGTTGCATCAAGACAGGCTTTTTGATCAGCTTCTGTCATTTCCCAGAATGGTTTAATTACATTGTTGCCTTGTTCATCTTTAGATTCACCACAAGCATCAAGACAAGCTGCACCGGAGTTGATGAGATGTAAAAAGCCTTTGGATTCTTTAGCAATACCTTCTAATTCATATCCTGTAGCTTTTTTAACAGCTTCTGGACTCCAATACGTTCTAACGTCAGCAAAAATTTGAGCTGTATTTGTAAGCAATTTGCTAAATAACATTCCTACGCCATTTAATGTATCGTTTTCAGTAGCTAATACATATGGTTCTCTAGCACCTTCCCAATCAAAAGAAGTGTTTAACATAGCTTCTGGAAAATCACAATTTGGATAAAAATCTGTCCACTGTCTTTGACCTTGGAAACCACCAGCGATAGCATTATGACCTACAGATTCTTCTTCACAACCTTCAGGAAGATTTTTATTTCCATTGTAAAGGTCTTTGATAATGCACATCATCTTTACGACAAATTCCCATGCCTGTTCTTTTTCTTCATCGCTCTTACGGCAGAATTCTGGGTTTTTATCAAAGCCTTGTTTGCAATTTTCTTTTGTCCATTTCAATGCTTTTTCAAATTCTGCATGGTCATAAATACCTTCTGTCATGCGACGAATAATTTCAACTTCATCGACAGATTCTACACGCATGCCAAGATATTCTTCAAAAAATTCAGTATTGATAATTGAGCCTGCAATACCCATACAAATAGAACCAATCTGCAAATATGATTTGCCTCTCATTGTAGCTACAGCTACAGCAGCACGACCAAAGCGAAGCAATTTTTCTTTAACATCTTCGGGGATTTCTGTTTCATCAGCATTTTGTACATCATGACCATAAATTCCAAATGCAGGCAATCCTTTTTGAGCATGGCTTGCAAGTACAGCAGCTAAATATACAGCACCTGGACGTTCTGTGCCATTAAAACCCCAAACACCTTTGATAGTCTTAGTGTCCATATCCATTGTTTCAGAACCATAACACCAGCAAGGAGTTACAGTTAAAGTAATATCTACGCCTTCTTTTTTAAATTTTTCAGCACAAGCTGCTGCTTCTGCCACACGACCAATTGTAGTATCGGCGATTACAACTTTAACTGGTTCACCGTTTGAATATCTGAGATTTTCTGTAAATAATTTAGCCGCAGCTTTAGCCATCCCCATAGTCTGTTCTTCTAAAGATTCTCTAACTTTTAAAACACCTCTGCGACCGTCAATTGTAGGACGAATACCAATTACAGGATAATCACCAATTAATCTACTTGTTGCCATTTTAAATTTCCTCCTAAGTTAAGTTGATTTAAATTAAAATTAATCGAAACTAAATGTTTTAATTTACCATTCTTTAATATTTTGTATTAACTGTTGTTTCATCTGATGAGTAAATTATAGCAATTAAAAAATATTAATTCTTGTTGTATTATCACATTCAGTATAACAATATTCACATTTTAAAAATTATGAGAAATTTTACATCATTTATAAATTCGTGTATAATGAATATGTATTAATTGTTATTTCATCTAAAACGAAAATTTATTTAAGATATATGTCCATAATTTTATTTTTAATTACTTAACCCAATTTAATATCTTTAATAAAAGGAGTTTTCAGATGAATACTATTGTTGAATCTTATAATGAACAAAGAGAGCGTGGCTCATTTGCTTTTCCCGTTGAATATCACTACGTTACGAATCATCATCCTAGATACAATATGCCGTATCATTGGCACATACAGTACGAAATAATTCGCGTGCTTAAAGGAAAATTTACCATCACCATTGATGAAAATACCTTCTCAGCCAAAGAGGGCGATATCATCTTTATAAATGATGGTGAAGTTCACGGTGGAAAAGCATTTTTAGAAGATACCGTATATGAAAGTATCGTATTTGATAGAAGATTGTTTGAAACTAATATAGGAAACGAAACTACACTACAAAAATTTTTTGACCACACTATTTTGATAAACAGCATTTTTAGCAAAAAAGAAAAACAAATTCATCAAATCGTTTGGATGATGTTCAATACTTTAAAAAATTTTACCAGTGGATATGAATATATCTTTCAAGGAACGGTTTTAGCATTTTTAGGTTTAGTCTTAAAAGAAAATCTGTACAAAACACCGCCTAAAAATTATTTTGCAAGCAGTAATCAAAGAAATATTCACAAGCTAAAAAAAGCTTTTCGCCTTATTGAATCATCATATAATAAAGCGTTGACCCTAGAAGATTTAGCTCAAACGGCAGGTCTTTCGCCGAAGTATTTTTGCCGATTTTTTCAAAACTTGACCAACCAAACGCCTATTTCATATCTAAATTATTATCGAATAGAGTCTGCTTGTTCTAAATTAGTATCTAATCAAAATATTTCAATTACAGATATAGCTTACGATTGTGGCTTTAATGATTTATCGTATTTCATCAAGACATTTCGCAAGTACAAGGGAACTACACCAAATAAATATCTGCGAACGCATTTAGAAATTGTCGAAAATTTGTAATTAATATGGAAAATTATTTATTAAATAAGATAAAAGGCTGTTAGAAAATGCATACAGCCTTATTTTTTTGCCGTTTTTATAGTATAATCATATTTTTAGTGAAAAGATTTTAGAGAGAAGATGATGAATATAAAACCTACATCTATTATCAATTTAGTTATCGTTTTAGCTGTTATGGGAGTTATTTTTTATACGATGTCGCCAAATACCAACAATGGTTCATCGATGTTTACAGAGATGACTTTTATCGCTCTTGGTGTATTTTTGGCTGTTGTATTGATTAGAATGGTAATCGCTAGCAGACGAAAAAATACTAAGCACACTAAATGACGATGACTACAGCTATAAAATTTCTTCGTATATTTTAATTTATTAAGATATGCGGAGATTTTTTTTGTTATAATATAGTATTAATAATAAGTTTTGGAGGCAATTTAATTAATGAATCAAAATAAAACGCCGTTGTTTGATGCGATGAAAACTTATATTGCAGATAAGGCAATGGCTTTTCATACACCAGGGCATAAGCAAGGCAAAGGCATACCAGAAAAAATGCGTGAAATCATCACCGATGATGGTCTTAAAATGGAAGTTTCGCTGATGGAAGAACTAGACGATATCCATGGGGCAAGTACTTGCATTAAAGAAGCTCAAGATTTATTTGCCGATTTATACTGTGCTAGTGAAAGTCGCTTTTTTATAAATGGAACGACAGGTGCTATCCATGCGATGATGATGACAGCTTTAAATCCCAAAGATAAAATCATCGTGCCAAGAAATGCTCATCGCTCAGTAATGGGAGGACTTGTATTATCAGCGGGTATTCCTGTATTTATTCAGCCAGAAATTGACGAAGATTTGGGCATTGCTATGAGCATAACAGCGAGCGAAGTTGAAAAAATCGTCGCCGAAAATCCTGATGCTAAAGCTCTTTTAATGGTCTATCCTACATATTATGGCGTGGCAGGGGATATAAAATCCATTGCCAAAATTTTGCATGAGCATAATATGTTGTTATTAGTAGATGAAGCACATGGAGCTCATTTAAAGTTTTCGGATAATCTGCCAATGCAGGCTTTAGACGCTGGAGCAGATATTGTAGCACAAAGCACTCATAAAATTTTAGGTTCAATGACGCAAACTTCCATTTTGCATTTGAGTAAGTACAGCCTAGAAAATAAACTTGTGAGCGTTGACCGCTTTAATAAAATGTGCAGTCTAGTTCAATCTACAAGCCCAAATTATCTATTGATGGCTTCTCTTGATACTGCTAGACATCAAATGGCTATGCAGGGCAAAGAATTAGTAAACAGAGCCGTTGATTTAGCAGAAAATTTGCGTTATGAAATAAATAAAATCGAAGGTTTATCTTCATTTGGCAAAGAGTATATGAATAGCAAAGGAAAATTCGCATTAGATGTAACGAAAATAACTGTCAGCGTCCGTAATTTAGGAATAAATGGCAATGTTGCAGAGCAGATTTTACGACATAAGTATAAAATTCAATGCGAGCTGTCCGATTTTTATAATTTGCTATTTATCATTTCATATGCTGATAGCAAAAAAGAATGTGATTATCTTTTAAATGCTCTAAAAGCTTTAGCCAAAGAATTTCAAGCTAAAGCAAAAGTTCCGCTTGTGCAGATTAGTTTGCCAAGTTTGCCAGAGTATGTACTTTCTCCTAGAGAAGCGATGTTTAGCGAAACTAAACAGGTAGAATTTATAAATAGTGCAGGCGAAGTTGCAGGAGAAATCATCACTTTTTATCCGCCAGGTATTCCAATTATCTACGCAGGGGAACGCATAAGCCAAGAAATTATCGATTATGTAATGATGCAAAAAGAAAATGGTGGCAATGTGATAGGCCCAGAAGACACCGATTTAAAAATGATTAGAGTTATAAAATAATAGCAAAGTGGGAATAAACATGGGAAAATTGATTATAATTGAAGCTGGCGATGGTTCCGGTAAAGCAACGCAGACTAAATTATTGTACGATAGATTAAAAAATTTACATTTAAAAGTGCAAAAGATAGAGTATCCTGACTATAAAAGTGAAGCGTGTGCACCTGTTAAAATGTACCTTCGAGGCGAATTTGGTGGCCATGCTGATGATGTAAATGCTTATGCTGCCTCAACCTTTTTTGCAGTAGATAGATACGCCTCTTATCGCAAGAAGTGGAAATCATCCTACGACGATGGAGCGATTATCCTAGCAGATAGATATACTACTTCAAATATGGTTCATCAAGCGGTGAAAATTGCTGATGAAAAAGAGCGTGATGAATTTTTGCAGTGGCTTTGGGATACAGAATTTGTAAAAATGGGAATGCCTATTCCTGATAAAGTCATCTTTTTGGATATGCCCGTAGCTTTCAGCAATAAATTAATCACCGATAGAGCAAAGATGAACCATCAGCAAAAAGATATTCATGAACAAGATATAGCGTATTTAGAAAAGTGCCATGGACTTTATCGAGCTATTGCTAAAAAATACGATTGGGAAATCGTATCTTGCGTTAAAGAGGATAAACTTCGCTCCATTGAAGAAATTCATGAAGATGTATTTTCAAAACTAAAAGATTTACTGTGATTTCTCTATATGTATAAATCTTTATAAAAAAATTTGTTTATGATATACTAATTTTCAACTGATAATATATTTTTTAAAGGTGGCTGTATTTGAAATGATTGTAAATACTTGGCAAGATATCATAGGTCATGAACAAATAAAGCAAGACTTGCAAATACTAGTTGCTGAGAAAAAATTACCTCATGCCTTGTTATTTGCAGGAATTGACGGTATCGGAAAAAAACTTGTAGCCAAAATTTTGGCAAAGACTTTACTTTGTAATACTCATAATTTAGAAGATAATTGTACCTCTTGCAGAGCTTTTGCCAATGAAGCTCACCCTGATTTTTACTACTTAAAGCCTGATGGAAAAATGGTAAAAACGATAAAGATTGAACAAATTCGCAAAATGCAAGAGAGCATTTCGCTATCGCCGTATCTATCCGATAAACGAGTTGTAATCATCGATGGAGCAGAATCTATGAATGAGGTAGCGACAAACAGCCTATTAAAAATCTTAGAAGAACCAGTAGGACAAGTTTATTTTATCTTGCTTTCAGCCAATAAGGAAAAACTACTGCCTACAATTTTATCTCGCTGTATGAAATTGTACTTTGCACCGCTCAGTGTAAACGAAGTAACAGCCATTTTGGCAAAAACACAAAATATAGATGAACAAAAAGCTCAAATCATTGCTAAACTATCCGGCGGAAGCATAAAAAATGCTCTAAATTTGTTGACAGAAGAAATGGTAAATTTGCGAGATAAAGCAGTCGATTTTTTAACTGCTTTAATTAGTGCTAAAAAAATTTGGTCCTTGAGCGAAGAACTAAGCCTTTTAGATAGAGAAGCCGTTAAAATTTGGGCATTGCACTTGCAAATGATGTTAAGGGATTTGCTCGTTTTAAAAGCAAATAACGAGGTAGATGACGAGCTTTTGTACAATAGCGATTTGAGAGCAAAACTTCAAGATGGTTGCGAGGTAAATTTATTGTTCAAGCGATTAAATTTAGTTGATGAGTTAATCAAAAAATTAGATTCCAATGCAGATGTAAAGTTAATGCTACAAAAATTTATGCTACAGTGGCGAAATAAAATATAGATTTTAAATATTAGATAGGAGTTGTATTTGTGCAAACCGTTGTTGGTGTAAGATTTAAAAAAGCGTGTAAGATATACTATTTTAGCCCTGCAGGGTTGGATTTAAATAAAGGTGATGGAGTAGTTGTAAAAACTGCTCGTGGCGTAGAATATGGAACAGTTGTAATCGCCCCTAGAGAGGTAGTCGATTCAGATGTCGTTCAGCCGTTAAAAAGCGTGCAAAGAAAAGCTACACAAGAAGATTTAGAAAAAGTGCAAGAAAATGCCGAAAAAGAAAAAGAAGCGTATACAATCTGCGAAGAAAAGATATTGGCAAGAGATTTGCCGATGAAATTAATCAGCGTTGAATACACGCTCGATGTAAATAAGATAATTTTCTATTTCACAGCAGAAGGCAGAATTGACTTTAGAGAATTAGTAAAAGATTTAGCAGCTATTTTCCATACACGCATAGAACTTCGCCAAATTGGCGTTCGTGATGAAGCTAAATTATTGGGCGGTATCGGCTGTTGCGGTAGACCACTTTGCTGTGCAACTTTTTTAGGCGATTTTGAACCTGTTTCTATCCGCATGGCAAAAGACCAGAGCTTATCTTTAAATCCGACAAAGATTTCGGGGATATGCGGTCGCTTGATGTGCTGTTTAAAATATGAAAATGACTTATATCAAGGCTGTGGTTGCAAACAAAGTAGTATTGTTACTCCGCCAAAACAGGGTAGTCGCGTTGTATCTATGGAAGGCGAAGGCAAAGCAATTTCAATCAATATGCAAAAACGCACTGTAACTGTACTACTCGATTCTAAGAAAACGATTGTAGCTTCTTGGGAAGATGTGGTAGAAAAGGACGAAGATGACATCTGAAATAAACAATAAATTAGCAGATAACCTGCAAGAAGGCGAACGCATAGATGATTTGCTCACAGGCGGACTAAAAATAATCCAAAATAAAAATGAATTTTGCTTTTCTTTAGATGCTGTATTGCTTGCTCATTTTGTTACGGTGCGAAAAAATGCCTGTGGTTTGGATTTAGGTACAGGAACAGGCGTAATACCGCTGTTATTATCTTCAAAAGTGCAAAAGATGTACGCTTTAGAGATAAATGAAGTAACAGCAAAAATTGCCAAGCGAAATGTAATCATGAATAAATTGACCGATAAAATAGCTGTAAGCCATGGCGATTTGTGCGAGATTGAAAAATATTATAAGCATCAATCTATGGATTTTGTAGTATCTAATCCGCCGTATAGGCAATTAAATCAAGGTCATTTAAACTTATTAAATGGTGTGGCAAGAGCAAGGCACGAGATAACAGCTAAACTAGATGATGTGGTAAAAAGTGCCAGCTTTGTATTAAAGTCTAAGGGCAGATTTGCCATGGTTCATCTGCCAGAGCGTTTGGGCGAAATCATGGTTACAATGCACAAATACAATATCGAGCCAAAGAGATTGCAATTAGTTCAACCAAAGAAAGACAAATCGCCTAATATCGTATTGATTGAAGGGATAAAATACGGAGCTAGTGGTGGATTAAAAGTAGAACCAGCACTTATTGTGCATGAAGATAACGGCGATTACACACCAAGCTTAATGGAATATTATTATCCTGATAGATTAGAAAAGGCAAAGAGGAAACTTTAATGGAAAAGAGAGAATGTGGCTATTTATATCTTGTGGCAACACCTATTGGAAATTTAGAAGATATGACGTATCGAGGCGTTAGAACTTTAAAAGAAGTTGATTTAATCGCTGCTGAAGATACGAGAAACAGCAGAAAATTATTGTCGCACTACGATATTCATACGCCACTTACAAGCTATCATGAACACAATAAATTCATCAAAGGGCCCGAATTAGTTCAAAAATTATTAAATGGCAACAACGTAGCCGTAGTTAGCGACGCAGGGCTTCCAGGGATTGCAGACCCTGGGACGCATATTGCACAGCTAGCAATAGCTGAAAATATAAAAGTAATACCTATTCCAGGAGCAAATGCAGGACTATCAGCACTCATTTGTTCTGGCATGGATACGGTAAATTTTACCTTTGTGGGATTTTTGCCAAAAACGGCGAAAAAGCGAAAAGAAGTTTTAGTAAATTTAAAAACTCGCAAAGAAACGCTGATTTTCTACGAAACACCGTATCATTTAAAAGATATGTTAAAAGAATTAAAACAGCATTTTGGCGAAAATCGCAAAGTTGCAACTTGTCGAGAACTCACCAAAAAATTTGAAGAATTTAAGCGTGGCACGCTAGCAGAATTGATAAATTACTACGATGAAAACGAAGTGCGTGGCGAATTTGTAGTAATTGTGTCTGGCGTAGATTTAAATTCAGAAGATGTAGCAAAAAATAGCGAAACTGAACTAGAGAGTATATCACCTGTCGAATATGTAGAAAAATTAATAAAAAAAGGCATATCGAAAAAAGAAGCAATGAAGATGACAGCTGTAGCATTAAATATGAGCAGGCGAGATGTCTATCAAGCACTGTTACAAGAAGAAAAATAAATTATAAAAATTAAAAGGCTTTGCCCCGATAAATTTGCGTTTATCTAGGCAAAGCCTCTTTTATTTTATATATTAGTTTTCAGCTTTTTCTTTTTTCTTAGCTACTACAGTGCGAATGGAGAGCTCACGAAGTTGTTTTGCGTCAACTTCAGAAGGAGCTTGAGTCATCAAGCAACCTGCACTTTGAGTTTTAGGGAATGGAATAACGTCGCGGATAGAAGAACGTTTAGCCATGAGCATAACCATGCGGTCAAGACCAAATGCAAGTCCGCCATGTGGAGGAGTTCCATATTTAAAGGCATCGAGCATAAAGCCGAATTTTTCATGAGCTTCTTCGCTAGAAAGACCAATTGCTTCAAATACTTTTTCCTGCGTATCGCTGTTGTAAATACGAAGGCTACCGCCACCGATTTCCACGCCGTTTAATACCATATCGTAGGCTTTAGCTTTTACGCGACCTGGGTCAGTTGTGAGGAACTGTACATCTTCATCACGTGGAGCTGTGAATGGGTGGTGCATAGCTTTCCAACGTTTATTTTCTTCATCATATTCAAACATAGGGAAGTCAACAACCCACAAGAATTTGTATTCGTTTTCATTGATTAAACCACGGCGACGACCCATTTCCAAACGCAATTCGCCTAGAGCCTGTGCTACAACAAGTGGTTTATCTGCAACTACGAGAAGTAAATCGCCTGTTTTAGCTCCTGTAGCTTTTTTGATTTGCTGGAATGTTTCTTCGCTGTAGAATTTCTTGAATGGAGATTTAACTTCTTTTTCAGTGTATTGAATCCAAGCAAGACCTTTTGCACCATATCTTTGAGCATATTCTACAAGACCGTCTAATTCACGGCGAGGAATATTTGCATAATCATCAACTTTGATTACTTTTACCTGTCCGCCGTTGTCGAGAACAGATTTAAATACTTTGAAATCAGAGCCTTTTACGTATTCGGAGATATCCATTAATTCCATGCCAAAGCGAATGTCCGGTTTATCAGAACCATAGCGTGTCATAGCTTCATCCCAGCTCATACGCAAGAATGGAGTTTCAACTTTTTCACCGATAGTATTTTCAAATAAGCCTTTTACTAAGCCTTCCATTAAAGTCAAGATATAATCTTGGTCAACAAAGGACATTTCAATATCGAGCTGAGTGAATTCAGGCTGACGGTCAGCACGCAAATCTTCATCGCGGAAGCAACGTACAATCTGGAAGTATTTTTCATAACCTGCTACCATTAAGAGCTGTTTGAAAATCTGTGGAGATTGTGGCAATGCATAGAATTTGCCAGGATTTACACGGCTAGGTACAAGGTAATCGCGTGCACCTTCTGGTGTGCTTTTTGTGAGCATTGGTGTTTCAATTTCCAAAAAGCCATGTTCATCAAAGTAATCACGCATTAATTTTGTAACGCGGTGACGAAGCATGATGTTTTTTTGCATTTCAGGACGGCGTAAATCCAAATAACGATATTTTAAACGAACGTTTTCATCAACATCAACACCATCTTGAATGTAGAAAGGAGGAGTCTGTGCTTTATTTAAAATACGCAATTCTTCGCAGTAGATTTCAATCTCGCCAGTTTCCATATTTGGATTGATTGTTTCTTTATCACGCAAAGATACATGACCGCGAACAGCTACTACAAATTCAGAACGGAGAGATTCTGCTTTTGGGAATTGGTCTGCACCAATTTTATCTTCAGCAAAAACCAACTGTACAAGACCTGATCTATCGCGTAAATCAATAAAAATCAAACCACCATGGTCACGGCGATGAGATACCCAACCGCATAAAACAACTTCTTGACCTTCATTGTTGGCACGAAGTTCACCACAATGGTGCGTTCTTTTCATACCTTCCATTGTTTCCATTTGTAAAATTCCACCTCAATAATTAATTATTCGCTAATTAGCATTTTAAGTTTATTAAGCAATTCATCTATAGAGATTGACTGCTGTGAGCTTTCTTTCATATTTTTAAGCACAACAGTATTTGCTTTCAATTCATCTTCACCTAATATAATAGTGAAAGAAGCATTTGATTTATTAGCTTGTTTCATTTGAGCTTTCATACTACGCCCTGCAAAGTCCATCATTGCTTTATAGCCGTTGCGACGCAGATTGACCAAAATTTCAAAAGCCTTTGCCTGTACAGCTTCACCTAAGGCTACGATAAATACATCTGTAGCTACTGTCTTTTCAGGGAGCAGATCTTGCATTTCTAAAGCCAATAAAACGCGTTCAAGACCTGTAGCAAAACCTACTGCTGGAGTCGGTTTACCACCGCATTCTTCGATAAGTCCATCATAGCGACCGCCACCTAATACGGCACTTTGTGCTCCAAGTGGCACGTATTTAAGTTCAAAGGCAGTCTTAGTGTAGTAATCAAGACCGCGAACAAGCCCTGGGTCAAGTTCAAATTCAATGCCCGCAGCTGTAAGATAATCTTGCACGCTATGGAAATGGTTGCGACATTCATCGCACAGACAATCTGTAATGCTAGGAGCATCTTCAGACAACTCTTTACATTTTAAGTTTTTGCAGTCCAATAAACGCATTGGATTTCTTTCATAACGAGATTGGCAATCCTCGCACATTTCACCGATTACAGGTTTAAAGAACTCTTGTAATTTTTGGCGATAAATAGGACGACATTTTGGACAGCCAACAGAGTTTAATAAAAGTTTTATATCTTTAAGTCCCAAAGATTTTAAGAACTGTACAGCAAGAGAAATAATTTCAGCATCAACAGCTGGATTAGCTTCACCTAGAGCTTCTACACCAAATTGATGAAATTCGCGATAACGACCTGCTTGTGGGCGGTCATAGCGGAACATTGAACCGATGTAGAACAATTTACACAAGTTAGTATCAGCGTACAATTTATTTTCCAAATAAGCACGCACTGCTGCTGCTGTATTTTCAGGACGAAGTGTAATACTGCGATTACCTCTATCGGTAAAAGTGTACATTTCCTTTTCTACAACATCAGTAGTTTCACCTATACCACGCTGAAATAATTCAGTGTGTTCAAATACAGGCGTTCTGATTTCTTGATAGCCAAATTGCATACAAAGCTGTCTTATAATATTTTCTAAATAGCGCCAATCGCCAACCTTGTCAGGAAGTATATCACGAGTCCCGCGAGGAGCTTTTGTCAACATATAATAATCACCTCAATATAATAAATAATAACACAAATAATGTATCAATAACCGCTATATCAATTATTTATCGTACGTTTCTTTCAATAAAAACGCACGGCGGTCAATATATCTATCTATACTGTTCAAATAAGTATACAAATCCTTAGCATTAAATGAAGTCTGAAGTCGCTTATTAGGGCAGACAATCTTGCTTGTCGCTGCTCCACCTACGCCTAAAATCGTCTGACGCTCACCCATAATTTGGATATTGTAAATACCCTCACTGCCCACTTTGCTATAGCCTACATTTTCAAGCTGTCCACTCATATAACCTTGACGATATAAATAATACGGTCTTAGTCCATATTCAGCAATTTTATCAGTCATAATTGTGGACATATTTTGCACCGTTTCATCATCTGGCAAGATAATATCATCTTTAATGAGTTTTAGCTGTGAGCCTTTTTTCAGAGCTAAGGCATGAAGCGTAATATCATCAGGAGCTAACTCGATGACTTTATTGATTGTATCTGTAGCTTCGCTTTCGCTTTCTCCTGGAAGTCCGATGATTAAATCGGCGTTGATGTGATTTATTCCTGCCCTGCGAACTTGTTTAAACGCACGCAAAATATCTTCGCTTGTGTGCTTTCTGCCGATGAGTTTTAGCGTTTTATCTTGCATTGTCTGCGGATTTACACTCACTCTATCAGCACCATATTTGACAATCGACCTAGCTTTACTTAAATTGATAGAATCAGGTCTACCTGCTTCAACAGTAAATTCTTCTAAGTATTCACCTTTAAACGATTTATTTATGAGCGATAATAAATCATCAAAATCATTTTCATTAAAACTGGTAGGCGTGCCACCACCTAAGTAAATACTTTGCACTTTAAAATCGTACTCATCAATCAGCTGTTTGATTTTAGCTATTTCATAATTTAAAGTCTGCAAGTATTTTTTAGTGATTTCACCACTTGGCAAAATACTAGAAGGAAATGAGCAATACAAACATCTTGAAGGGCAAAATGGTATTCCTACATAAACGCTAATCAAGCGAGAATCATTTGCCTTTTGCAAAAATGGTAGTTGTAAATAAGCTATATCTATCAAAAGTTGAGCTTTTTTATAGCTCACTTTGTAATCAGCTTGAAATCTCTCTAGTAATTCATTGCGATTTAAACCCTGCTCCATATAGCGGTGTACGATTTTTGTTGGTCTTACACCGTGCAAAATGCCCCAAGGAGCTAATTTGCCATTTAATTTTTCTGTAAAAATTTCGTATAAGTTCAATTTAATTAAGCGATTGATACCCGCTTTAATGCTTTCATCTTCGTGCATTTTACTACTGCAATCAAAAGCTATCAATTTGCCTTCTCTATCTTCTAAAGAAAGCGTAGTTTTTACCATTCCTACTTTGGGCACATCTATTTCATTGACTATGCTAAGCTTTTCATAATCAAAAACTCTAGCCGATTCATCAATTTCCACTTTAAATAAAACGAGAACTTCTTTTACGATTTTTACGATGATTTCTTTAGTACTATTTAGATAAAAACTTCTAATTATCACGAATTTTGTTCACGCTTCTTTTGACATTCTTCACAATAACCAAAGAATTTGAGCTGATGGTCTACAATGTGGAAATTGCATTTTTCAGCTATTTTTGCCTCTAAATTGCCCAATAAATCATCGGTAAATTCTAAGACTTTGCCACATTCTACACAAATTAAATGATGATGTTGATGTTCGTCAGGGCTTGCATCATTTAATTCATAGCGACGACAGCCATCTCCAAAGTCCAAAAAGGTCAAGATATTGAGTTCGCTTAATAATTCCAAAGTGCGGTAAACTGTAGCAAGTCCAATTTCATATTTGCTTTCACGCAAGATAAAATGAACATCTTCAGCACTCAAATGCTGACTTGGTCTATTCAAGAAAATTTGCAATACTGTTTTTCTCTGTGGAGTCAATTTATATTGAGGTCCAGCTAATTTACGTTTTAAATCTTCCATAGTTATTTTAACAGGCACAATGAAGCCCCCTTTTCATTTTGATTTCCCTAGTCCCAAATATATATATTTTAACAAAAATAAAGCCATATTACAAAGACTTTTATCATCTTTTTATATTGATTATTACTATATTATATCATTTTAGCTTGTTCTTTCCAATATATATTATAAAGGCAATAATATAACATAAAAAATAGCTTTTCGCAATAAAAAAGCGAAAAGCTATTTTAAATACTTCATCTTATTTATTATTCTACACTTGTAACTTTATCAATAAAGCCATGAATATCTTTTTCTAAACCACTTTGCAAGCCTGTAATGTAGTCGAACATCTTTTGAGCAAATGGGCCAATTTTGCCATCGTTGATAACCATTTCTTTGCCTTCATAGTTCAATACGCCAACTGGAGAGATTACAGCAGCAGTACCAGAACCGAATACTTCTTCTAATTCGCCTGTTTCATAAGCTTTAACAAGTTCATCAATGGAAATAGCACGTTCTTCAACTTCTAAGCCCCATTCTTTAGCTACAGCTAAAACAGAACGTCTTGTAATACCGCTCAAAATAGTGCCGTCCAATGCAGGAGTTACAATTTTGCCATTGATTTTAAATAATATATTCATTGAACCAACTTCGCCGATGTATTTGTGATGAACACCATCGAGCCACAATACTTGGTCATAACCTTTTTTGTGTGCTTCAATTCCTGCATGAAGGCTTGCTGCGTAGTTAGCAGGAGTTTTAGCTTCGCCAAGTCCGCCATGAGTTGCACGCACATAATGGTTTTCAACCATGATTTTAACAGGAGCAAAACCGTGTGCATAATAAGCAGCAACTGGAGATAAGATGATGTAGAATTTATATCTTTTAGATACGCTAACACCTAAGAATGGGTCATCTGCGAAGATAAATGGACGTATGTATAAGCTCTGACCTTTTTTAGCAGGTACCCAATCTTTTTCGATTGTAATTAATTGATGAAGTGCATCATACGCTAAGTCGACATCAATTTGAGGAATATCCAAAATACGAGCAGAGTTATTTAAGCGATTTAAATGGTCTTTGGTGCGGAAGATAACTACCTCTTTACCTTGACGGAAAGCTTTCATACCTTCAAAAATTGCCTGACCGTAATGGAGTGTAGCGTTAGCAGGGCTTACTTTGATTTCTTCGTAAGGAATAATTTGTGCATCATGCCAACCCTGTCCTTCATCATAAGTCATTTCAAACATATAATCTGTAAAATGCTTACCAAAACCGATTGTGGAAACATCTACTTTTTCTTTTAAAGTTTTAGCTGGTACAAATTTAACTTGTGTCATAAAAAATCCATCTCCTAAGTAACTGATAGTGTATTAATTGTACATCTTATCTATTATCTAGTCAAGAAAAAAGTTTACAATTTTACACCTTGAACAGATTTCTATGCAAGGTGTTAGATATATAATTATTCCATTCTGTATTTATTTATCATCATAATTTATTATTGAGTAAGGGTTTTTTGATAAATACTTAATAGTTTTATCTTATCTATCTTCCCACTTTCATTTTTAGGCAAAGAGGTTATATAGATA
>Cebus_capucinus_imitator_PRJNA485217_SSR118__coassemble_359_pt1 | contig 18186 bp, 14 predicted proteins | sample Cebus_capucinus_imitator_PRJNA485217_SSR118__metabat2_high_PE_012 | metagenome-assembled genome bin Cebus_capucinus_imitator_PRJNA485217_SSR118 | reverse complement strand
GTACTCTTGTTGAACCTTTTTTTCAAGTAAAATTTTTAACTAGCACAACAGGTTAGATATATAATATGATATAATATGATGAATATACTATGTGTATTATTATATATGGGAGATGATTTTTGTGCAGAAAGCTAAAGTTTATTTTGCAGATATGAGAGCATATCCGGGTAAGGAGAATCTCTTACAGAAATTAAACCGTTTAATGATTAAAGCGGGAATTGATAATATTGATTTTAAAAATAAATTTGTAGCTATAAAAATTCACTTTGGCGAACCAGGAAATATGGCATATCTTCGCCCTAATTTTGCTAAAGTAGTAGCTGATGCAGTAAAAGAACGTGGAGGTAAACCATTTTTGACAGACTGCAATACTTTGTATGTAGGTCGTCGCAAAGAAGCGTTAGAGCATATGGACGCTGCTTATGAAAATGGCTACAATCCATTTACTACAGGCTGTCATGTGATTATAGCTGATGGCTTGAAAGGAACAGATGAAGCGTATGTTCCTGTTCCTAATGGCGAATATGTAAAAGAAGCTAAAGTTGGTCAAGCCTTAATGGATGCAGATATCATAATTGATTTATCTCACTTTAAAGGTCATGAAATGACTGGCTTTGGTGGAGCTATTAAAAATATCGGCATGGGCGGAGGTTCTCGTGCTGGTAAAATGGAAATGCACTGCGATGGCACGCCGACAGTAAAAGAGAAAAAATGCGTAGGTTGTGGTGCTTGTGCTAGAATTTGTGCACACAATGCACCTGTTATTGAAAATAGAAAATGCACTATTGACCCTAATCGTTGTGTTGGCTGTGGTCGTTGCATTGGTGCTTGCCATTTTGACGCAATTAAGCCTACAAAATGGAATGCTGAGGACTTATTGAACAAACGCATGGCAGAGTATGCACACGCTATTTTGCACGATAGACCACAATTTCATATCAATATCATCACAGATGTATCGCCAAATTGCGATTGCCACGCTGAAAATGATGCTGCTATTGTACCAAATATCGGTATGACAGCCTCTTTTGACCCTGTTGCAGTAGACCAAGCTAGTGCTGATTTAGTAAATGCAGCACCTGTTTTAGCAAATTCTGCTCTAGCAGAAAACTTAGAAGCAAATGAAGACATAACTCATGACCACTTCCACGATAGTCACCCAAATACAAATTGGCACGTGTGTCTTGAACACGCTGAAAAAATCGGCATGGGTACTTGCGATTATGAATTGATTAAAATTTAAACTTTTTAAAGGCTTTATCATTATTGATAGAGCCTTTTATAGTTTTTTATTATAAATTTAGATATTTATATAGACTGTATTGATATTTAGTCAAATTAGTTTTAAAATAATAGTTAAGTAGTTAATTATAATTTTTAGAGGTGGTTTGTAGTATATGAATATAGTTAAAAGATACGCTGTATTTATGACGGGTTTAGTTTTTATGGCACTGGGTATTGTGCTTATAATTAAAAGTGCTTTAGGTAGCTCGCCGATTTCTAGTGTGCCGTATATTTTGAGTTTGGCATGGCCATTTACTGTAGGCGAATTTAATTTTGCTGTCAGCACGATTATGTTTTTATTGCAACCCATTATTTTGGGCAAGCGATTTGAATGGATACAGATTTTACAAGTGCCAATGACTTTTATTTTCTGTGCTTTTATAGATTTCTTTATGTATATTTTTGCTTGGATATATCCAGAGGCTTATTATCAGCACATTATTGTACTGTTATGTGGCTGTTTATCCATGGGCATAGGCGTTACTTGTCAGCTTTTAGGGCGAGTTGTCATGCTACCAGGTGAAGGTTTAGTAAATGCCATAGCTACTAATTGGAAATTGGATTTTGGCAAGACAAAGATAGTTTTTGATTGGACTTTAGTAAGTACAGCAGCTCTTTTATCGCTGTATTATTTTGGTGAAATTCAAGGTATTAGAGAAGGAACGCTAGTATCTGCATTTTCTACAGGTATGCTTGTTAAAATCTTTATGGGATATATTTTAAAATTAAAAAGATAAAATAAAAAACTAACCATTAAATCTACTGAAATAATGGTTAGTTTTTTTGTATTACGATTTAATTGTCATCAAATTAGAATACATCGTGAAGAATGATAGTTTGGTCGCGATTTGGGCCAACAGATACGAAACCGAGGTCGATTTCTGTAACTTCTGCCATTCTTTCGAGGTATTTGCGAGCATTTACAGGAAGGTCTTCATATTTGCGGATAGCAGAAATATCTGTGTTCCAACCTTCAAATGTTTCATAAACAGGTTCAACTTGAGCTAAAATGTCTAAGTTAGCAGGCATTTCATCTAAGATTTCACCTTTGTATTTATAAGCTACGCACATTTTAATTTCATCGAATGTATCGAGAATATCAAGGCGTGTTACTGCCATGTAATCAATACCGCTCAAATATCCTGCATAGCGAACTACGCAAGCATCAAGCCAACCTGTACGGCGTGGACGACCTGTAACTGTGCCATATTCATGACCGCAATCACGAATTTTATCACCAATTTCATTGAGCTGTTCGGTAGGGAATGGACCTTCACCGACACGAGTGCAATATGCTTTTACAATGCCTACTACTTTGTCGATTTTGTTTGGTCCTACACCTGCACCAGAGCATACACCGCCAGCAGTTGGGTGAGAAGCTGTAACGTATGGATATGTTCCGTGGTCGATATCAAGCATAGTTGCTTGAGCACCTTCAAACATAACTTTTTTGCCAGCTTTGATTTCGCGGTTTAAGAATGCCGAAGTGTCGATTACGTGTTTTTTTAACTGCTTAGCATAGCCAAGGTATTCAGTGCGAATTGCATCGTAATCTAATTCTTCTTTGCCGTAAACTTTAACGAGTTCACGGTTTTTTAAATCCACAGCCACTTTTAATTTTTCGTTGAAGATTTTTTCGTCGATTAAATCGCAAACGCGAATACCAATGCGGTTGTCGCGGTCAACATAGCATGGACCAATACCGCGTTTTGTTGTGCCGATTTTTAAATCGCCTTTATCTTCTTCTTCTAAGCCGTCCATTAAACGGTGATATGGCATAACAACATGTGCACGATTAGAGATGCGAAGTCCGTCAACGCTGTAGCCGTCTTTTTTCAAGGCTTCCATTTCTTGTAAAATAACTTCTGGGTCAAAAGCGACACCATTGGCAATTACACAAATTTTGTTATCATAAAGCATACCAGATGGCATCAATCTCTGTTTAAATTCTTTACCTTCTACAGTAACAGTATGACCTGCGTTACTACCACCTTGATAACGTACAACTATATCAGCTTTTTCTGCTAAATAGTCTACGATTTTGCCTTTTCCTTCATCACCCCATTGGGTACCAGTTACAACGACTGTTGACATAAAAATACTTCCTCTCTATTAGCTTAGTCTACAGCTTTTTGATTATTCAATGCCGAAGCGTTTCATAATCATATCAACGTTTCTCAAGAACCATTGATAGTCAAAGCAGTTGTCAATTTCTTCTTTAGTGAGATATTTAGTAATATCTGGGTCTTTTTCAATATTAGTGCGGAAATCTTCGCCTTTCATCCATTTAGCCATAGCATTTCTTTGTACCCATTTATAGGCATCTTCGCGGAGTACACCTTTGCTTACAACAGCTAATAAAAGACGCTGACTGAAAATAAGACCGCCTGTTTTATTAAGATTATCGAGCATAGCATCAGGATAAACGAGAAGTTTATCTAATAAGTTAGTTAATTTACGGCAGCAGTAATCAACGTTGATTGTGCTGTCTGGAAGGATAACGCGTTCAACGGAAGAATGGGAAATATCGCGTTCATGCCAAAGAGTGATATCTTCCATAGCAGCAAGAGCGTTGCCACGAACGAGGCGAGCCATACCAGTAATACGTTCTCCTGTAATTGGATTGCGTTTGTGTGGCATAGCGGAAGAACCTTTTTGTCCAGGGCTGAAATATTCTTCTGCTTCGCGAATATCTGTGCGTTGAAGATTTCTAAGTTCTGTTGCAATTTTTTCAAATGTGCTTGCAACGATAGCGAGTGTAGTCATGTATTCTGCATGACGGTCACGCTGAATTACCTGTGTTGCAAGTTTTACTGGTTCAATGCCGAGTTTCTTGCAAGTGATTTCTTCAATGCGAGGGTCGATATTGGAATAAGTTCCAACTGCACCAGAAAGTTTACCAACGGATACAACTTTTTTAGCATGTTCAACGCGTTCAATATCACGGCATACTTCATCATACCAAAGAGCAAATTTTAAACCAAATGTCATAGGTTCAGCATGAATACCGTGTGTACGACCGATGCAAACAGTGTGTTTATATTTTTGTGCTTGACGTTTTAAAACATCACGCAATTTTTTTAGGTCTTCCAAAATGAGTTCGGCAGATTTTTTCATCATAATGCCGAGTGCTGTATCTTTTACGTCGCTGGAGGTTAATCCTTTGTGGATATATTTGGAGTCTTCACCAACATATTCAGCCACATTAGTTAAAAAGGCAATAATATCATGGTTAGTTACTTTTTCGATTTCTTTTACACGTTCTAAGTTAAACTGTGCTTTTTCACGAATATTTTTAGCAGCTTCTGCAGGAATCTGTCCAAGTTCAGCCATAGCTTCGCAAGCTGTGATTTCAACTTCAAGCATTACTTCAAATTCGTGTTGCAAAGTCCAGATTCTACCCATTTCTGGATTAGTATAACGTTCAATCATTTAAAAATTTCCTCCTCATTTTTAACCGACAAGATAAAAATTTCTGCTGTAACAGCAAAAAAACTCAAATTGACATATTATGTCATATATTTGAGTTTATTTTCTTGACATACTCCTCATGCTAAAAGGCAGGCTTTTTTGACAGACGGCACTTAGCTATAAATTCATGGCTTTGTAGTTCTGTGCAAAGGTTGATGTCCTAGCCTTTTATACCATTTATATTCATGGATAAATGGTCGCATTGGCAAACTTTGTATGCAACGTGATAAAAACGTTCCTTTTACTTAAATATCATAGCATTATATAGGTATGAGTGTCAATTTACAGTGAAAAAAAATAAGTCGTTTATTCATTTTAGAGCTTTTTATTTTGATTTGTATTTTGTAGATTTTATATAATGATAAATAGATTATATATTTCTTGACTAAATGATAAAAAAAATATATGATTAGGGTGGGAGTACTTTTCAAGGTCGATTTATAAGAGTTATATATTATATTGTAGTCAATCAAAAAAATTATAGTTAAAAATCGAAAGGAATTTTCTATGTTAAACGAACAAGAATGGAATGGATTTAATGGACGTTTATGGAAGGAAGAAATCAACGTTCGTCAGTTTATTCAAGATAACTATACTCCGTATGAAGGCGATGAAAAATTCTTAGCTGACCCTACAGAAGCTACAGATAAATTATGGTCTTGTTTACAAAAATTACAAAAAGAAGAAAGAGCCAAAGGCGGCGTTCTCGATATGGAAACAGAAGTCGTTACTGGCATCACTGCTTATAAAGCTGGATACATTGAGGAGTCTTTAAAAGATTTAGAACAGATTGTTGGTTTGCAGACTGATAAACCACTAAAACGTGCTTTCATGCCATACGGTGGTGTGAAAATGGCTGTTCAGGCTTGCGAAACTTATGGCTATGAAGTAAGTCCAAAACTTAAAGAAATTTTTACTAAATACCACAAAACACATAATACTGCTGTATTTGACGCTTATACACCAGAAATGATGAAAGTTCGCCACAATAAGATTTTAACAGGTCTTCCTGATACTTATGGTCGTGGACGCATCGTTGGCGATTATCGTCGTGTGGCTTTATATGGTATTGACCACTTAATCGAAGAAAAAAAATACGATAAAATGCACTGTGGCGATGGCACAATGACTGATGATGTCATTCGTTTGCGTGAAGAAATTGCAGAACAGATTAAATGCTTACAGCAGATGAAAGAAATGGCTCAAAGCTATGGCTATGATATTTCTCAGCCTGCTAAAAATGCTAAAGAAGCTATTCAATGGCTTTATTTTGGCTATCTTGCTGCTATTAAAACTCAAAATGGTGCGGCAATGTCCATAGGACGCGTATCTACTTTCATTGATATTTACATTGAAAGAGATTTAAAAAATGGCGTTATCACAGAAGAAGAAGCTCAAGAGTTAGTTGACCATTTTACAATGAAGCTTCGCATGGTTAAATTTGCTCGCATTCCTTCTTACAATCAGTTATTCTCTGGCGACCCTGTATGGGCAACATTAGACGTAGCTGGTGTAGGTGTAGACGGTCGTCCGCTCGTAACAAAGACTGATTTCCGCTTCTTGCACACACTTGAAAATATGGGACCTTCTCCAGAGCCAAACTTAACTGTATTGTACTCTTCTAGCCTCCCTAAACATTTCAAAGATTATTCTGCTAGAATTTCTATTAAAACAAGCTCTGTACAGTACGAAAATGATGATGTAATGAAACCTATTTGGGGCGATGATTACGCAATTTGTTGCTGTGTATCTGCAACTCAAACAGGTAAAGAAATGCAGTTCTTTGGAGCTCGTGCAAACCTCGCTAAATGCTTGCTCTATGCAATCAATGGTGGCGTAGATGAAAAATCTGGTGAACAGGTAGGCCCTGCCTATAGACCTATTACTTCTGAGTATTTAGATTACAACGAAGTTATGGCAAGATACGATGATATGATGAACTGGCTCGTAGGCGTATATGTAAATACTTTGAACTTGATTCAGTATATGCATGACAAATACTACTATGAAGCATCTCAGCTTTCTTTAATGGATACTGATTTAAAACGTACTTTTGCTACAGGTATCGCAGGATTCTCTCACGTTATTGATTCACTTTCTGCAATTAAATACGCTAAAGTTAAACCAATTCGCGATGAAAATGGCATTGCTAAAGATTTTGAAATCGAAGGTGATTTCCCACGCTACGGCAATGATGATGACCGTGCAGATGAAATCGGTGTATGGCTCTTAAAAACTTTCAAAGATAAATTGAAAAAACATCACACTTACCGTGATTCTGAACCTACAACTTCTATTCTCACAATCACTTCTAATGTTGTATACGGTAAAGTAACAGGTACAATGCCTGATGGACGCAAAGCAGGAGAACCATTATCTCCAGGTGCTAACCCAAGCTATGGTGCAGAACAAAATGGCTTGTTGGCTTCATTAAACTCTCTTACTAAACTTCCATACGAATGGGCATTAGACGGCATTTCCAATACACAGACAATCAATCCAGGTGCATTGGGAAATAATGAAGATGAAAGAGTAGAAAACTTAGTTCAAGTTATGGACGGATATTTTGACCAAGGTGCACATCATTTGAATGTAAATGTATTTGGCAAAGAAAAATTAATCGATGCTATGGAACATCCAGAAAAAGAAGAATACGCAAACTTCACTATTCGTGTATCTGGTTATGCAGTTAAATTCATTGACTTGACTAGAGAACAACAATTAGATGTAATTGCCAGAACTTGCCATGCACATCTTTAATTAGAAATTGGATTTGTTTTTATAAAAAAAGGAGCTATTTATAGCTCCTTTTTGCTTTAATTTAGATATTTGAGGAGAAGGTTATGGAAAAAATACTAGGAAGAGTCCATTCTATGGAAAGTTTTGGTTCAGCTGATGGGCCAGGAGTGCGTTTTTTAATATTTTTGCAGGGTTGCAATATGCGTTGTAAATACTGCCATAATCCGGATACTTGGAAAATGGACAAAGATAACGTACAGCTTTTGACGAGTGAAGAAGTATTGCAAAAGGCACTTCGCTATAAGGCTTATTGGAGAAATAACGGGGGAATCACTGTAAGTGGTGGTGAAGCACTGTTGCAGATTGATTTTATCATAGAATTATTTAAACTTGCCAAAGAAAAAGGTGTCAATACTTGCATTGATACCTCAGGAAGTGCATTTACAACTAAAGAGCCTTTTTATCATAAATTTGAAGAATTAATGAAAGTTACAGATACTTTTATCTTGGATATCAAGCATATTGATGATGAAGAACATCAAAAATTGACAGGTAGAACGAATAAAAATATCTTAGAAATGGCTAAATGCTTGTCTGAAAATCATAAGCCAATCTGGCTTCGTCATGTGCTTGTGCCGACAATTACTGATGATGATGAACTATTACGCAAACTTCGTCGTTTTATCGACACCTTAGATAGCGTAGAAAAAGTGGAAGTATTGCCGTACCATACGCTTGGAGTATTTAAATGGGAAGAGTTAAATTTAAATTATGAATTAGATGATATAGAACCGCCTACAGCAGAACGCATTGAAAATGCTAAAAAAATATTAGGTGCATAAAATAGAATTTGATTTTGCAAAAAAGGAACTGATAAATCGCTATCAGTTCCTTTTGTATTACATATTTAGTTTACATATCGTCAGTTGTTCGTAAAAGGTCGGCAAATTTAGTAAATTCTTTGTGGAAGAATAATTGGATTGTATCCACTGGCCCATTGCGGTGTTTTGCTACGATTACATCTGTTATATTTTTATTTTCTGTTTCAGCATTGTAATAATCTTCTCGGTATAAAAACATTACGATATCGGCATCTTGTTCTAAGGAGCCTGATTCACGTAAATCGCTTAACATAGGTTTTTTTAGCTGTCTTGACTCTACGCTTCGAGATAGCTGAGATAATGCTATTACCGGCACATTTAATTCACGGGCAAGCGATTTTAGCGAGCGAGAAATCTCAGAGATTTCCTGTTGGCGATTATCGCCGTTTTTATTGCCTCGGCCTTGCATCAACTGCAAATAGTCGATGAGGATTAAGCTAAGACCTTTTTCTTGTTGTAATCGACGTGCTTTAGAGCGTAATTCCATGATGGTTATACCGGGAGTATCATCGATGTAGAGCGGTGCTTTGGAGAATTTATCGGCAGAAGATATGAGTTTTTGCCAATCTTGCTCATCTAAATCGCCGACACGTAGTCTTTGAGATTCTACTAGACCTTCGGCACATAAAAGTCGTTGCATGAGTTGTTCTTTAGACATTTCTAGCGAGAAAAAAGCGACAGGTTTATTTTCTTTGATAGCAACGTGTGAAGCTATATTCAAAGTAAATGCCGTTTTACCCATACTAGGGCGAGCTGCGATTAAGATTAAATCGGAAGGTTGAAGCCCTGCTGTCAATTTGTCTAAATCTTTAAAGCCTGTTGGAAGACCTGTAAGTCCGCCTTTTGATTCGTACAGGCTTTCTATTTTGTTAAAGGTGTCGATGACTATTTGCTTTATCGGCGTAAAATCGCTTGTTTTGCGATTGGCAGCGATTTCTAAAATCATCTTTTCGGCTTTGTCCATGACTTCATCGGCTTCTTCATTTCCTTCGTAGCCCATGGTAGCAATGGCTGTAGCTGTATTTATAAGGTGTCGCATCAAGGCTTTTTCTTTGACGATTTTAGCATAAAAGCCTACGTTGGCAGCTGTTGGTACGGTATTAGCTAAAGCCGTTACAAAGGCTATACCGCCCACTTTTTCTAATTGATTTGTTTTATTAAGTTGTTCGATTACAGTTAAATTATCTACAGCTTGATTTTTATTGGATAAATCGAGCATTGCTTCGTAAACAATGCGATGAGCTTCTCGATAGAAGTCGGCTGGATTTAGGGATTGAGCAGTTTCAGCTATAGCTTCTTTAGAAATCAACATAGCACCGAGGACGGCTTGTTCTGCTTCAATATTTTGAGGAGGCATTCTATCAATCAAGGAAAATCACCTCTTTTATTAAGATAAAATTTAAATAAAGGCTAAATCTAATGCTTCTTGAGCATTTTTAATAGGATGAACGTCTAAATCATGTAAATCCGGTGGAATATCATTGCTATTTTCCATAGGGATAAGCAAAGTTTTAATACCTGCTTGTTTTGCACCGTACGCTTTTTCAAATACACCACCTACAGGGCGAACCATTCCTTGAATGGAGATTTCACCTGTTATAGCGACATCTTGGCGAATTTTTTTGCCTGTGATAGCGGATACTAGAGCTGTTAAAATAGCTGTGCCGGCAGAAGGGCCATCGATATTGCCACCACCGATAATATTTATGTGGATATCGTAGTCATGTATATCTTCACCTGTCAATTTGCGAACGACAGCAGCAGCGTTGAACACGGAATCTTTTGCCATATTGCCTGCTGTTTGGTTAAAGCGGATAGAGCCTTTTCTTTTTTCACTAGCTTTAAATGCAACGGCTTCGATTTCGATTACTGAACCGATAAAACCGGCAACGCCTAAACCGAATATGCGACCTACTTCGCCTCTATCAGAAGCTTTTTTGGTGATAAATGGAGTTAAACGGCTCACTTGTGCTACGGTGAGAATATCTTCTTTTGTAATCGTTATAGTAGGCAAATCATCTTGACTATTTTTAGCAGAGTCTTCATCTGTGCGTTGCAGAGCATTGCTGTAAGCGTCAACTAGGATATTGATTGCTTTTCGCCCTTCAATAGTGTATTCACTAATCAATTTTGCTACGCCTTTATCTAGTTTTGCGTTTAATTTTACGGAAGCATTGTAAATAATCGTTTCAATATGCTTTGGTGTCAGCGGTTCAAAATAGATTTCTGCACAGCGAGAACGCAAAGCAGGATTGATATAACTTGCATCACGAGTTGTAGCACCGATTAATACAAAATCAGCTGGTGCCCCGTCTTTGAATAATTTTCTGATGTACTCAGGCACATTAGGGTCTGCAGGGTCATAATAAGCTGAATCAAAAAATGCTCGTTTATCTTCTAAGACTTTTAACAGTTTATTTTGCAGTGTTTCATCTAGTTCGCCGATTTCATCGATAAATAAAATACCGCCATGAGCATCTGTTACTAGCCCCGGTTTTGGCTCTGGAATACCGCTATCGGCTAAATCTCGCCTTGCACCTTGATATATGGGGTCATGAACTGAACCTAAGAGCGGATTTGTAATGCCTCGTGGGTCGTAGCGAAGTGTAGTTCCGTCTGTTTCGACAAAGGGGGCAGTCTTAGAAAACGGAGTGTGTTTTTCTTGGCAAGCTGATTGAAGCACAAGTCTTGCTGCTGTAGTTTTGCCTACGCCAGGTGGCCCATAGAGCAGTAAATGCTGAGGATATGGAGAGCTAAGCTTTGCCTTTAAAGCGTGAATAGCACGTTCTTGCCCTACTATTTCAGCTAGATTTTGTGGTCGCAAAAGTTCCATCATAGATTTTGTGAGATGAATTTGCTCTTTTTTTTCAAGTTCTTTGAGCTTTTCTTTTGCTTGAGGAGAATCGCCCTGAGGAGCTTCTTCTTTTAAGATTTGTTTTCTGATATCTGCGATATAATCTTGATGATTTTCTTCCATTTTGGTGGCAATGCGTTTTTCTAAATGGTCTTCTAAAGAACGGCGAGCCATTTGATTTGCAAGGTATTCTTTCATCTCGCTTAAAATCTGTGGCAATTCTTCATCTGTAGGAATTTTTTCTAGCGTAGGATTTTCGTAAATTATCTTTTGCAGTGCAAGAGTGCGAGTATTTAGATTAGCGGAGCGTAGAGCTTTTAGAGCGTCTAGGCGACCGGCTTTTAAGACTAATCTATCAGCACCTTCGGTATCGACTAAAAGCGAGTATATTGCCTCAATCTCACGCTCGATAGTTTGCAGTTTATCAAATGGTTTGTTCAAATCATCTATCGCATTTTTGTCATTAGAAATATTAGGCTGCTGTATATTTACAGCAGCCGAAGAATCTTGATTATTTTTTTTATTAAAGAAACGTGAAAATATATTCATGTTTAGCTAATATCCTTATTCATGCATAATTTATCGTGATTATTTTTCAACAATATGAACCATGATAGTGCTAGTGATTTCAGGGTGAACTTTGATTGTAGCGTGGAAATCACCAAGGCAAGTAATGCTTTTTACATCAATTTTGCGTTTATCAATGTCGATATTGTGCTGTTCTTTTAATGCTTGAGCGATGTCTTTTGTAGTTACAGAACCAAATAGACGGCTACCTTCGCCCACGCGAACAGGAATAGTAACTTCTACTTGAGATAATTGAGAAGCCATTAAGCGAGCTTCATCTTGAGCTTGCTGTTTTTTGCGTTGAGCTGATTTTTGCTGTGCTTGAGCTACGTTTAAATTCTGTTTTGTAGCTTCAACTGCATATTTTTTAGCGATGAGAAAATTGCGTCCATAGCCTTCTGCTACTTCTACAATATCGCCTTTTTTGCCAACTTTTTTAACTTCTTGCAACAATATTACTTTCATTATGGTCAACCTCTTTCATATAAGCTAATGTAGTTTTGATTAAATCATTTTCTAAATCGCCGATAGGGCGATTTTTTATTTGAGAACCGGCGACATTTTGATGACCGCCACCACCAAATTTTTCCATGATGACTTGGACATTCACTTCGCCGGTGGAACGAGCACTTACACCGATTATATTATCTTTTAATTTGAATAAAACAATACTAACACGTACATTTTCAATACGCAATAAATCATCGGCAATTTTACCAGATACAGCTTGAATATTTGGCGTTTTATCTGGGCAAATTGCAACTAAAAGACCTTCAGGGAAGAATCTCGAATTAGCGATGGCAGTACCTTCAGCCAGATTAGTTTCGTAATCAGTGCGGAATAGATAATGCACCACTTCAGGGTCAGCACTACAGCGACGCAAATATGATACAGCATCAAAAGTGCGAACTCCTGTATTTATTCTAAAGTTTTTCGTATCGACTACGATACCAGAGTAAAGAGCTGTCGCTTCTAGGCGGGATATTTTGATATTGTCATTGAAATACATCAAAAGCTCTGTAACGAGTTCGCTCGTAGAAGAAGAATAAGGTTCAATATAGATTAATAAAGCACATTTAATCACATTTTCAGAACGGCGATGGTGGTCGATGACGATTACGTCGTTTATAGAATTTAACAATTCAGTACCTGCAACTAGGTGCGGAATATGCGTATCGACGACAAATAATACAGGATTATTTGCTACCATAGCCATAGCTTCTTTTGCCGAGATAAACAGATTTTCAAAATCTTTATCTGTTTTAAACAAGCTAATTAATTTATCTACACCTTCGTTCATATCGCTAAGGATAATATAGACGGGCTTGCCCATTTGGCGAGCCATGCAAGCTACGCCGATAGCAGAACCTAAGCTATCGTAATCTTCATTGTGATGACCCATGACAAAGACGATATCGGCATTTTCCATGCGTTCATAGACAGCGTGAGCTACAACTCGAGCTTTAACACGAGTGTGCTTTTCTACAGCTTTTGCTTTTCCACCGAAAAATTGAATTTTGCCGTCTAAATCGACAGCTACTTGGTCGCCACCACGCCCTAAAACTAAATCGAGGTGAGATTGAGCAAGAGTGCCAAGTTCTTCCATAGATGTTTTAGGGCGGGATTGAATAAGACCAATGCTGAGCGTTACAGGGTATTTATTGTCTCCGTGCAGGTTGCGAACTTTATCTAAGATATCGAATTTTTCACTTATAGCTAAATCAAGTGCATGGCGTTCTAACATGATGATGTACATATCGTCAGAAATGCGACGTAAAAATCCACCGAGGCTGTGTGCCCATTTATCTAATAAATTGTTTACCTCAAATAAAATAGAAGTGCGTTGTGCTTCACTTAGCCCCTGCATGACATCATCGTAGTTATCAATTTGAATGTAGCCAAAGACCAAAGTTCGCATGGATACATCTAATTTAAAGCGTTCATACTCTGAAATATCATAGATGTATAGAGCCATTAAATCGATATTTTCTTTATCAGTGGAAATTGGTCGATATGTAACCATGTAGAATTTATTGTCTTGAGAGAAGATGCAACGTCCATCTCGTCCCCAAATGCTTTCAATGGGCAGATTTGGCCACATATCGTTGATAAAAGAGCCAAGCTCGGGAACTTCATTAAGCCAGCGATTTAATTCGTGATTGTACCACTCTAGGCGATTTTCTTTATTTATCACCATGATGACTTGAGGAAGTTTTTCTAGGGCGAAATTAGATAATTCATTGACATTTTTTATCACATTGGCATAGTAATCTTTTAAAGCTCGGCGTCTTTCTAAGCTTCGTTCTTTGAGATAGAAAAATAGGCATATCCATAAAATAACGCCACCGCCAAATATATACAAATCGTATTGAAATAATACTACAAGTAGAATTAAAGAAGCTATCAGCGTTATACAAATATCAATCCAAACAGATAATTTGCTAGGCATGAGAAAACCTCCTAGATTTTTCACTAATTCATCTTTATTTATTTGATATGAATCTGCGACGATAGTCAAAAAGGATATCAAAAAGACCAGATAAAGCTATAATTTGTGCGATTACCATATTTACAAATATCATGACGATAATAAATATCCAGATAGCTTTAGGCCAATTTTTTAATTTATAGAAAAAGCGAATGAGAGATAAACCTTGAATCAAGCCTATGATACTAGCAAATAAGTACATATTGAGTGAGGTTTGATATAGCAAGGTGATATCTCGTGTACTTCCCCAGTACATACCGATTAGAGCAAAGGCATATACATAGATAAATACTTTGGGAAAACGCCAAAGCGTAAAAGGCGGAAGGGAATTGATATCTTTAATACCTAATCGTTTCAACAAGAATGAACTAGCGATATAGTTAATAACCAATTTTAGCAAAGAGTTTAAGACGAACATCATCGGTAAAACTAAAGTTAAAACTTCTACAATGTGAGTTGCTTGCTTTTGAGCATCAATCATAGCTTCAGAATTTACGCCTACAGAAGAAAAGGCTGCATTTGTATCGAGCATAGCAGTTTTGAAGGCGTCTATCTGCTCGATAAAAATATTTATGCCTGTAAGGTAAAAAGTGAATAACAAGAATAAAGCTGTACCAACTAAAGAAGCGACAAAAGAGGTCGTGAATATTTTAACTGCCGACCATTTGAGTCTAAATCCCGAACCTAGTGTCAAAGCCAGCGGTACAGAACTGGCAATCAGGGGAATAGCAGAAACAGGAGTTAAAAACAGACACAGGATAATGCCTGAAATTAAGGTAGAGCACAATCCATATTTTAAGTTGTGTCGCGTTGTAATTATTGTAATAGGCAAAGTCCAAAATAAGATGACAAACGGAATGTAAATCCCTGCTATTGCAATGATTACTGTTATGGCAGTAAGTAGGCTACTTTCAGTCAAAGGTCGTAGCTTATTATTTGTCATAAAATGTTCCTTTCTTAATCTAAAAATATAAATCAAAAATAATTATTATGTAGATTATAAATGTCTAAATCCAAGAAATCTAATATTTAATTATAATATAAAATCACTGTAACTGCAAAAATTATCATAAATAAAAAGATATCAGCAAGTTTATCAAAGATAAAGTACTGATATCTGAAATATTGATTTATACTTTTTTTAGAAAAACACTTTTTCCGCTCACAAAAGTTTCTGTTACCTTGAAATCTTCATCAACGATGATAAAATCAGCTTGTTTTCCTGCTTTAATTGAGCCAATACTATCATCTAAATGGTATCTTTTAGCAGGATTTAGCGAAGCCATATTGATAGCGTCAACAGGATTTACCTTTAATTTTTCGATAAAGAGCTTAACTTCTTTTAATAGTGTAGTCGTACTTCCTGCGATATTTCCGCTATCAATGCGAGCAATGCCGTTTTTTACGTTAAATGGCAAAATACCAAGCATATATCGTCCATCTTTTAAACCTGTTGCACGAATAGCATCGCTTATCAAAATCACTTTATCTTTTGGCTTGCAAGCTAGAAGTATTTTCATCGCTGGAACTGATACATGAATCCCGTCGGCAATTAATTCTGTAAAAATATCATCACAAGTTAAACCTGCTCCGAGAAGGTTGGGATTTCTATGATGAAATTGTTCCATACCGCAAAAAGTATGAACGAGAGCGTCTGCTCCTGCATCAAAGCAGGCACAAGCTTCCTCGAAATTAGCACTACTATGACCTAAAGATACTTTGATGTTTAGCTTAGCTGTGAGATATTTTGTAAACTCAGGTGCCTTAGCTTTTTCAGGGGCGATTATCATAGCTTTGACGATATTTTTTTCAGCCATTTTATCAATTTCTGCTCGATTTAAATTGCCTATACAATTTTCAGGGTGAGCTCCTTTGTGTTTAGCTGTGATATAAGGCCCTTCAATGAACATTCCCAATATGCGTGAAGAACTGATATTTTTATGCTTAGCAACATTATCAATAGCATGGTAAATATTCTCAAGAGGTGCTGTTACTGTAGTAGGTATCCAACTTGTAGTCCCTTGGGATACTAGATAGTTGCCAATTTCTTTTAGCGATTTTTTTGTAGAATCCATAGTGTCATAGCCTACTGCGCCGTGAATATGTGTATCTATAAGCCCAGGCAAGATAGAGTAGTTGTGATAATCTATCGTTTTAATATCGCTAGGCAAATCACCATTAGAAATGATAGCTAAAATCTTATCTTCTTCAATTAGTAGATATGCATTTTTTTCAATAGAATTTTCGGTGAAAATCTTGCTTGCTTTAATCGCTATCTTAGCCATGTAAAAAGCCAGCTTTATTTAAATTGTTGTGCGAGCGAGATTGGAATACTTGGATTCTTGATTGTTGACTGTTGATTAAAATATCAGCCATGCTAGATGCGTCTAAATTATCTCTGCTAAACAAAGCCTCTAAAAGAACAGGAATATTTGTACCGCTGATGACTTTGCTATTGCCTATGCGAGTGGACAACATCACGCATTGATTAAATGGCATACCGCCTGCAATATCTGTGCAGAAAATAATATCTGAACAATTTAAGCGTTCAACTGCTTTTTTTAAATCGTTAGCTAAATCTGTATTTGTAGAGCCTAAAGGAAAATCAACTGTCTCGAAATTATCTTGTTTGCCGGCAATAACTTCAATTGAAGATGCAAGTCCTGAAGCAAAACTCCCATGCCCTGTTACAATTATACCTATCATGATATAGAAACCTCCTTAATAAATGTGGCATTAGAACTTGAAATAATATCACATTATATCTTAATTGTATCATAATTTTAGCATTAAAATACAAAAGTTTTAAATATTGTAGACTTTTAAATAGAAATTGATAATGATTATTTATAAGAAAATAAAATTTATAAAAAACGAATATAAAAAATAAGTAAATTATAGATTTTATGAGAAAAAAAGCGAAAATAAGAGATAATATAGTATTTTTACTGTTTGCAAAATATGCTGTAGCTGTATATAATAAATGTATAAGGAAAACAAAGATAGTTAGAAGATTATGCCTTTAACTGTCGATTTTATTTTGTGTGTATATAATTTAAATATATTGGAGGAATTTGTAATGAAAAAATGGGTTTGCAGCGTTTGCGGTTATGTATATGAAGGAGAACAGGCTCCTGAACAGTGTCCAATTTGTAAAGCTCCTGCAAGCAAATTCATCGAACAGTCTGGTGAATTAGTATATGCTGACGAACATCGTGTAGGTATCGCTAAAGACGTTGACCCTCGCATTGTTGAAGGTTTAAGACAGAACTTCAATGGCGAATGCTCCGAAGTTGGTATGTACTTAGCTATGAGCCGTGTTGCTGAACGTGAAGGTTATCCTGAAGTTGCTGAAGCATACAAACGCTATGCATTTGAAGAAGCTGAACACGCTGCAAAATTTGCTGAACTTCTCGGCGAAGTTGTAACTGACAGCACTAAGAAAAACCTTGAACTTCGTGTTGCTGCTGAACATGGTGCTTGTGCTGGTAAAAAAGAACTTGCTACACTTGCAAAAGAACTCGGTCTTGATGCAGTTCATGATACAGTTCATGAAATGGCAAAAGACGAAGCTCGTCATGGTTGCGGATTCAACGGTTTATTAAAACGTTATTTCGATAAATAATTTATAATATAGGATTATTAAGAGTACAATCGAAAGGTTGTACTCTTTTTTTATAACAGTTAAAATTTTATCAAAAATAGAGCAGAAGACTCTCACTTCTATAAGTGATGAGATGAATGCTCTGTAAAAATATAGATTGCCTTTAGGGCAAAATATATTTTACCTCTTTTTCTATGTTATACTAAAATTAAAAAAAGGCAAATATCAATTTAAAGATATAAAACTTCCAAAATATTTGCCGAAAGATGGTTTTACAACGCTAATCATTGGATTTGTT
>Cebus_capucinus_imitator_PRJNA485217_SSR118__coassemble_356_pt1 | contig 18368 bp, 15 predicted proteins | sample Cebus_capucinus_imitator_PRJNA485217_SSR118__metabat2_high_PE_012 | metagenome-assembled genome bin Cebus_capucinus_imitator_PRJNA485217_SSR118 | reverse complement strand
TGTTAGAGCCTGAGAATTTTCTCAAACCCCAACATTTATTATAGAACCTTTTTTATTTAAATTCTAGGCATTAAAAATTACTGATTTACAGCTTCTTTTAATGCTTTACCAGCTTTGAATACTGGGTTTTTGGAAGCTGGGATTTCGATTGTATCGCCAGTCTGTGGATTGCGACCTTTACGAGCTGCACGAGTTCTTACTTCAAAAGTACCAAAACCAATGATTTGTACTTTATCGTTTTCAACGAGAGCGTTCTGTACGCTTGCAAAAACAGCGTTAACGGCTTTTTCTGCATCTTTCTTTGTTAATTCTGCTGCTTCAGCAACACTTGCTACTAATTCGGATTTATTCACGAAGATAGCCTCCTTTAAAATAATTATCAAATTTAATATATTATTACCGCCTATGAGGATAAAATACAGTCCTCAAAAGAGAGCATAATTTATAAAGAAATTAGGCGGAAGCTCTCATATATAAGGATTATATCATAACTTGTTAAATCCTTATATAGTCAGAGAAAAATAATATTAAATTTCTCATAGCTATATAAAGATTTAACAAGTGTATAATTTAATCTTCTTGTTCTGAATCTTTAGCTTCATTCCATAGGTCATCTAATTCAATCAAAGATAGATGTTCCCATTTTTGCTGTTTTTCTTTGACCTTATCTTCTATATAGGAAAAACGCTTTCTAAATTTGCGGTTAGCACCGAAAAGGGCAACTTCTGCATCAACTTTTAAGAAGCGAGATAGATTTACGAGAGTAAATAATACATCGCCCAATTCTGACTCAATGCGAGAGGTTTCACCATCTGCTACAGCCTCCTCAAGTTCGCGAAGTTCTTCGTCTAATTTATCCCATACAGGGTCGATATCCGGCCAATCAAAACCGACTTTACTAGCTTTATACTGCAATTTATAACCTGCCATCAAAGCTGGCAAATCTTTTGGCACGCCATCTAAGATAGATTTGCGTTCTTGTTTTTCTACTCGTTTGATAGCTTCCCAATTTTTTAGAACTTCATCAGCATCTTTTACATTGATATCGCCAAAAACGTGTGGGTGACGACGAATTAGCTTTTCAGTTATGCCGTCAATGACATCTTGCATACTAAAATATCCTGCTTCTTCAGCCATGCGAGCGTGAAATACGACTTGCATTAGTAAATCGCCAAGTTCTTCACATAGAAGTTTTTCATCTTCTAAATCAATAGCCTCGATTACTTCATAAACTTCTTCGATTAAATTTCTTCTCAAAGATTTATGAGTTTGAACTATATCCCAAGGACAACCGCCGGGACTGCGAAGCGTTTTGATTACATCTTCAAGTGGTTCTAAATCAAAGGTCTGCTCACGAACGGGTGGTTTGCCAACGTAAAGGCTTGTTAAGTGGTCGATATTTGGTTGTCTATCCAATTCATAAAGTGGAATCTGTCTGATTTCTTCGTCAGGCAAACTCAAATTGCGAATAAAAGTAACGGGATAATCTTCAGGATAGTGTTCCATGAGGATTAATTTTGTATCAGAGGCGATATATTTATCATAAACTTGCGTAACGACGAGTGATGAAGGCATATCCTCGCTTGGAAGATTTTCTAAATCGCCTGCGTCTAAGATTGTAAGACCGTCGATTGGGTCGATATTCAATCTTTGATATAAAACTTCCATAAAGCTCATGCCAGGTATGATGTTGAGCTTTATATTTGCTTTAGTCGCTTTTTCACGGATTATCACTACTGTTTTTTCAGCCACCAGCGGGCTTCCAGGTACGGCGTAAACTACATTGCAGTTTTGAGCTTCAGCAATCAATTTATCTGCGATATTGTTGTAAATTGCCTCAAAAGAGCTACCTGTCTCATAAAACTCATCACAAGTAGTATAGGATATATTACGCTTGTCCAAATCAGCTACTGTTGGATGAATCGCTGTACGCAAAATTAATTTTTCTGCAGTTGTTATTTTTTCCCAAGTATCTAATGTGATAAGCCCAAAATCACCAGGACCTAGTCCAACGATTGTAATTGTTCCCATATATACTACCTCATGATTTAACTAATTAATGTTTTATCTTATTCACAAAAAAAGTAACCGCGATAAGCTGAACTTGTGCGGTTACTATATTGCTTTGTTGTTTTTGTTATAATAAATATATAGCAAGAAAATCATTTTGTCAATCATAGATTGTTATAAACTCGCCATTTCTAGGCATTTTATTAAATTTTAGGAGATTTTCAGGGGATTTTGCTCGACATTTTTGCCATTATTGTCGTTTTAGTTCTTGCTCAATTTTTCGCCCGATAATACTTTGACAATTTTCGTCAGCAAGTCTAAGATTTTTTTGCGATTGATTGGCGTCAATTTCACCTGCAAAATATTTTGATTTGGTATGAGTTTTAAGATATTGCCGAAGTATTCTTTTGCTTTAATCATATTGTGCACTTCAAATTTTGGATTTTCAATAAGCGTCAATTCGATAAAAGCAGGCTTTTCTACAATTGATTTTATGCCCAAAGTTCTAGCATAATTTTTTATGCGTGCTACCTGAATTAATTTTTCTACAGGTTTTGTCAAAGCTCCAAAGCGGTCGATTAATTCTTCCGTTAAATGCGTTACGTGTTCTTCTGTTCTTAGAGCTGAAATTCGCTGATAAATTTCAATCTTGTTGGTAGCGTCATAGATGTATTCGCCATCGAGATAAGCGTCTACTTTTAATTCGATTACAGGTTCGATGACTTCTTTTGGCGGATTTCCTGTTTGGAGCGTTTCCACGGCTTCTTCTAATAAGCGACAGTACATTTCAAAGCCGACGCTTGAGATGTGGCCGTGTTGCTGTGAGCCTAATAAATCGCCTGCACCTCGAATTTCTAAATCTCTCATGGCAATTTTAAAGCCAGAGCCAAGTTCTGCAAAATCTTTGATTGCTTGCAATCTTTTTTCTGCTGTTTCAGATAATACTTTATCTTTTTGGTAGATAAAGTAAGCAAAAGCCATTTGATTGGAGCGACCAACACGGCCTCTCATTTGATACAATTGGGAGAGTCCAAAAAAATCTGCGTTGTAAATTATAATCGTATTGGCATTGGATACATCTAAGCCGTTTTCGATAATGCTTGTAGCGAGCAAAATATCGTTTTTTCCTTCGTAGAAATTAAGCATTGCTCGTTCTAGCTCGCCTTCTGTCATCTGTCCATGTGCTATGCCGATTTTAGCGTCAGGGAACATTGCCGATAAATGCAAATACATTTTCTCAATCGTTTCTACACGGTTGTAGATAAAGTAAACTTGGCCACCACGGCGTAATTCACGTCTTATGGCATCTCGAATGATTACATCATTGTTTTCGATTACATACGTTTGCACTGGAAAACGTTCCTGTGGTGGAGTTTCAATGACGCTCATATCCCTTGCACCGACGAGCGACATATGAAGTGTGCGAGGAATAGGTGTTGCACTTAAAGCTAGCACATCGATATTTTTGCTCATGCGTTTGATTTTTTCTTTTTGGCGAACGCCAAAACGCTGTTCTTCATCGACGATTAACAAACCTAAATCTTTAAATTTTACTTTTTTATCGTTTAAAATAGCGTGAGTTCCGATTAACACGTCAATTTGACCTGTAGCTAATTCTTCTAGTGTCTGTCGCTGTTCTTTAGGGCTGTTAAAACGGCATATAATGCCTATCTTAGGGCCAAAATCTCTAAATCTATTGGCTAAGGTTTGATAGTGTTGTTGAACTAATACAGTTGTCGGTACTAAGATTGCAACTTGTTTATTGTTCATCACAGCTTTAAAGGCTGCTCTTATGGCAACTTCTGTCTTGCCAAAGCCAACATCACCGCAAAGGAGTCTATCCATTGGTTCAGGTTTTTCCATATCGGCTTTAATCTCTTTAATAGCTTTTAGTTGGTCGGCTGTTTCTTCATAAGGAAAAGCATCCTCAAATTCTTTTTGCCATGGAGTGTCTGGCGAAAAAGCAAAACCTTTGCCACTTTTTCTTTCAGCGTATAGATTGATTAATTCTTTGGCGATATTTTCCACGGAAGCCTTAGCTTTAGCTTTAGCTTTTTTCCATGCAGTGCTGTTCATCTTGGAAAGGCGAGGTACTTCACCTTCTGAACCGATGTACTTTTGAATTAAATTTACTTGGTCAGTTGGCACAAATAATTTATCTGTACCGCTGTATTTTATGTGCAGGTAATCTCGGTGAACATTGCCTACAGTAAGAGTTTCTACGCCTAAATACTTGCCGATACCGTGATTTACATGGACTACATAATCTCCGATATTGATATCTCGAAAGCTAGAGATTTTACTTCCGCTATTTTTAGCTGATTGTCTTGCCCGCAATTTCTTTTTTTGTCTGCCTAAGATATCTTTTTCTGTGATGATGACTAAATGCGATTCAGGAAGCTCAAAACCATTTAACAGCGAACCCAAAGTGAAGGTTACTATTTTATCAGATAGTTTGGTGGTGTTGTTGCCATGGGCAAATGGAATGTGATTTTCTGCGAGTATTTCTTCTAAATAAGCTATTTTTTCACTATCATTTAATGCGATTAAAATTTGATTTTTTTGCTCGAGCCAATTTTTTAATTCTTCGCAAAGCAAATTGAATTGACGGCGAAATGGAGCTGTCGTCTTTACAGGTATGCTGATGAGATTTTCAGGTTCTGTATCGACTATTCGTTGCATCATCAAAGAGGTAAACAGTAGATTATGACTTCTTGCACTGCTTAAAATGTCGTTCCAATTATAGACGTATTCTGCGATTTCGGGATTTTCTTTAATATTAGCTGTAATACTTTCTTTTAAGTGGAGCGGTTCATCTAAGATTACAGTACAATTGTTTTTCAAATACGATAAAAATAAAGCGGGATTGCCTGCATTATCTGTACGCATTAATGGCAAGATGATGCATTTTGCAATATTTTTTACAGAACGTTGGGAGTTGATATCGAATTCACGAATGGATTCTATTTCCTTGTCGAAAAACTCTATGCGAACGGGGGTATCAGAATTTACAGGGAATATATCTACAATACCGCCACGGGAGCTAAATTGCCCTAAACGCTCTACTTTATCTACGTGTTCATAACCTAAATTCACAAGTTGGGATAAAATATCAGCGTGTTCATATTCTTTAGACAACTCTAATTGCACGCTAGAGTTTTCAAAATCCTGCCTAGACATATCTTTTTGCATAGCAGATTGAGCCGATACTAAAATGATTGATGGCTCTTTTCTTGTCAACTGTCCTAGCACTTTCATTCGCTGAGCTTTTAATTCTAGGCTCTTTGCTGTAGCTGTTACATTCATCACATCAAGTGCTGGAAGTTCTAAGATATTTGTAGAATCAGGCAAAAGCGATAATAAATCGCTAGTCCATTCATCTATATTTTCTTGACTAGGTGTGATGATGATTGTCGTTTTGGGATTTTGCAGATAGCAGGAAGCTAAGATAGCATGTTTTTGCGAACCTGCAAGGCCATATATGTAATTTTGCTCTTGTGATTTATTAAAGCAGTCAATTATTTTTTTTATGCTGTTGTCCTTTTGTAGTATCTCCAATATAGAAATCAATTTTTTCACCAATCCAATCAATTTGAAAATTTTATATAATTTAATCCAACGCCAAAAAGAGATTATTTATTGTAAAATAATCTCTAGCGTTTTTATTATTTGTTTTTATGCTCAGGATAATTATATTTATTATATAGCGGGTAGGGAAAATACGTCAAGAATAGCTATGATAAAAAAAGGTCGCCACAAAAGCGACCTTTAAAAATGGATTTGATATAGAAAAGTGGGATAAGCTAATATTATAAATTGTCAATTTTTATATTTAAAAAATATATTCAGTATAGGCCTAATCAATTCAAAATAGTCATTGATACTTAATACATTTCGATGTTCATGAAAATACAGCATTGTATATATATGGCCATTGACAAAAAATTCGATAGCCAAATTGATTCTACAATTATCTTTAGGCAAATTAAAAATAGTATATATATTCTGCCGTATCATATCTTTCATCTTATATTGAAAATCAAAGTCGCCATGCATTCCTGTCAACACATAAACTTTGAAACTGCACTTGCTACAGAAGTTTTCCAACTTATCAAAGTAAACTTTGTCGTATTCATTGTTTATGATGATTTTATTGGTGTAGGGCAATAGCTCATTTAATTCAATAAAAATAGCTTCTTTTTCTTGTTCTAATAAATCGTAAATATCTCGAAAATAAGAGTAAAATACACTTCGATGATAACCAGCTTTATCCATTAGCTCCTTTATAGTAATTTTATCAATGCTGCGTCCACGATATAATTGCCAAAAAGCCTCGATAATATTCTTTCTAGTCTTTATTAATCTCACTCCCTCAAAAAAATAAAACAACAAGAATAAAACTATAGACTACAAAATATTATCTCATGTTAATGAGGGAGTATCAATCGACAATACTATGATAAATGTCGATTTAATAGTAGTAGCCTATATCGCCTACTACAATTGTGTAAATTGTGTTGTTTTTATCAAAGAAAAAATACATAGGCATATTAGGGTGATCCTCGCTTGAGGAGTAGTAACACCAAGTGTAGCCATTTGTTTCGCTGTAGGTTTTATCTGGTTGGCCGTAATTAGATAGTACATCATCGCTATTCATGCCTACTTTTATGCCCCTATTGGTAGAGATATTATCTTCTGAGCAGACGATAGCACGAACGCGTCTATCTTCATTGTAGCCACCGCTTATATAATAAACCATCAGTTCGCTATTGTACGTTGCCTCATAAATGGAAAAGCCATCTAAACTTTTGACGATTAGCGTATCAGTTGGTCTGCCGTAAATTTCATAGGTGTAATTTATAACTTGGTCAGGTGTAAGCCCACCGATATTTAAGTAGCTGTAGGGAATGCGAGCCAAGGCAAGTGGAGAGGTCGAAAATAATATAGTTATGGCACATATCACAGTACAAATAATCAAATGCAATTTAAAACGCAAAATCTAAACACTCTTTTCTATATCGTAGTCTTGTTAATAATTTATTTCTTCGATAGTTTCGCCCCTGCGTAAGCGACATCTGATATCTAATAAAGTATTGTCTAAATGGCGAATAGTTTCTATCGAAGCTCGTTCTTTTTTTGTTGTCGTTAAAATTTTTACAATACCACCATTTTTGATGACGATTCGCTTATCAGCATTTAAAGCGAGCAGTGGGTCATGCGTGGACATGATGACGATTTTTTCGCTTTTTGCCAAATATTTAATCGCTTCTTGTCTATCAATGCCAGCATTTTCTATTTCGTCGATGAGTACGATAGGAGAACTGCTAATGCAAGCAACATCGGCAATCATCAAAGCTCTCGATTGACCGCCCGATAGTTGAGTTACCTTAACCTCTTGCGTAAATTTTTCGCCTGCAAGTTCATTTGCCATTTTAAAGCATTTATCAACTATTTTGTCTATATCTGAGAATTTTTCGCCTAAGCGAACTTTTGCGTGCATAGTTAAAAAATCTTTTACGCTGACGTCCATGATGAAATTCATATTTTGTGAAAGCTGTGCAACGAGCTTGCCGTCAAGATTAAATCTAGTGTCATCATCTAAGGCTTTTTTATCGACGAGAATTTGTCTATTTGTTGGCGTATCGTTTTGAGCTAAACATTCTATATCTGCAAGCAATCTACTTTTCCCTGAGCCGGTAGGGCCTACAATGCTGATTATCTCTCCCGTATTTATGGTAAGATTGATATTTTCAGCTTCTTTTAATTTGTTTACACCGCCGATTATCGTTATGCTATCTATGTTTACATTCTTATGCTGTTCATGCTCTTTCATAGCCTGTAAAAATTTTTCTATTTCTTCGGCGATATTATCGTCTTTGATGCCAACTTGCATCAAATCTTCAGGGTCGATTTTTTCAAAAGCCTTGTTGAATGTCAAATCATCATTTAAATTCCACAAACCGACATTTTCTAAATAATCTACAACTTTTGGATATGCTTTTTTTATTTCGCCAATGGTATGAGTTGTGATAAATTCTTTAAATACATTAAAATCTGTAAAATTCATTGTCAATCCTCAAATCTAATTTATTATTTGAACTCCATTTTTTTGACCATGCCCATTTGATATTTTTCGCCGATACGCATTTCATCAGTGCAATAGGAGCATACAGCGGCAGGAGAGGTGAATCTGATTTTTTTGCCGTTTAAATTTTCGATTTCTTCAACAGCTGTTAAGCATTTTTTGAGCATAAATGCTCCCTGCCCTGTAATGCCGTTTACAAAGATTACTTTTGCTTTAGGATTGGCTTGGTAGACATTGTACATAAAAACTTCTCGCTCTGCTTGGGAAATGATATCGCCTTTCGTGATGACAATTATATCGGCAAAACGCACCATAGGTCCGATTTTTCTAGGTGTTCTAATTCCCGACAGACAATCAATGATACAGACTGCTAAAATATCTTGAATATAGGGAGAACAGCGGTTGCAAAGTCCGGCACTTTCTGTTATCAAATAATCAAAATTACGCTCTTTGCCCCAGCTGACGCCTTCTTCAATATTGCTTATGTAAAAATGGTCAGGACAGAATTTCCCTGATAAACCTATTTGCACAGGAATATTTTCATCTATATACGCTTGTTTATCAAAAGTAGTCAAGCAGTCGAATTTTATCACACCTGTTTTTTTGCCATCTTTTACAAGCAGTTCAATGAGTCGCAAGATAACAGAGGTTTTTCCTACAGAGGGAGGGCCAGCCATAGTGATTAGTTTCATAAAATCATCTCCAGTAAATAAAATTTGCAGTTAAAATAAAAAAGTGCTATTAAAAAATAGCACGTTGAGTTTGAATTTATCTTGGAGCTGGTAACAGGACTTGAACCTGCGACCCTCGCATTACGAATGCGATGCTCTACCAACTGAGCTATACCAGCGTTTCAAATATAATTATAGTATTTAATATTTTTTTGTCAACACAGCTAAAGCAAAATTTTTCTTGAAAATAAAGGATTGAAGATTTATTATATCGAATAGTAATAATGCATATAAGTAATAAAATATCAAATTAGATTTGGAGATTAAGAGCAATGGAACTAAATCAATTAGAGTATTTTGTAGCCCTAGCACATATAAAAAATTTTACACGAGCTGCAAAATCACTCAATGTATCTCAACCGGCACTGAGCCGTTCAATCATCAGGTTGGAAAAAGATTTAAATGTCCCTTTATTTATCCGTGATAGCCGTAAAGTAAATTTAACGCAATACGGGCAGAGCTTCCTATCCTATGCTGAAAGGATTTTACAGGAACTTGAAACTGCTCGCCAAGATATCACAAACATGGCTGAACCGGATAGAGGCGTTGTCAATTTATCGTTTATGCATTCTTTAGGTGCGTATTTAGTACCAGATTTATTGAAACAATTTCGTAAATTATACCCTAAAATTCAATTCCGCTTAAATCAGAACCATTCCTTTTTATTATCAAAACAATTAATTAACGGTGAATCTGATTTATGCCTTTGCAGTACTCCACTCAATATGGACGGAATAGCATGGGTTCCCCTTTTGAACGAGGAACTATTCATCATTGTGCCAAACAATCATCCCTTAGCTGAAAGAGATTGCATTGACATCAAAGAAATTTCTAGCGAACCGTTCATCACCTTAAAGCCTATGTATGGATTGCGTACCCAGACTGAACATATCTTTGAGCTAGCCTCTATTAGACCGAAAATTCGCTTTGAAGGCGATGAAATTGTTACTGTTGCAAGTTTAGTCAGTGCAGGGCTTGGCGTATCCTTAGTGCCCAAAATTCCGGGCATGGAACATTTAGACATTAAATTTTTATCTGTAGATAATCCCAAATGCTCCAGAGATATTGGCCTTGCATGGTATTCTAATAAGCCACTTTCACTTGCTGTGCATCGCTTCCAAAATTTTGTAATTGATAAATTTAACAAATGATGAAGTGATAAATCAAATAATTTAGCCAAACACTTGCAGTTTTGGGCTTTGAATGGTATTCTAAGCTATTATAGGAAAGATTTATTTTCTATTAAATATAAGTATAACGGAGGACATCTGATGAAAGCAGTTATCTTTGACATGGACGGAGTAATTATCGACAGTGAATCTATTCACGCTGATATGAAAATACGCACTTTAACCCATTATGGTATACCATGCAATATGGAAGATTGCGTTGCATATGTAGGACGTTCTGCAAAAGCATTTTTTGGCGATTTTGCTAAATTAGCGACAAAGCCAGTATCTGTTCAAGAGATGATAGATTATAAACATAAAATATATTTAGAATATGTGATAGAGAGCAATACGATTTATCCTATAGATGGTATTGTGGATTTACTATATAATTTATACGTCCATGAAATTCCGGTGGCACTTGCTTCGTCGGCGGATAGAAAAGTCATCAATGCTGTTTTAGAAAAATTTGGCTTGAGCAATTTCTTCCGTTATATTTTAAGTGGTGCAGAATTGCCTGCAAGTAAGCCTGACCCTGCAATCTATAAATTAGCAGCTGAAAAACTTGGTTTTAAACCGCAAGATTGTGTTGTAATTGAAGATGCAACGGCAGGAATTGCAGCAGCAAAAGATTCAGGAGCGTATTGTATAGCTTACAATAATCCAAACTCAGGGCCACAGAATTTATCTCGAGCAGATAAAATCGTGGAATCCATTTCAGATATAAAAGTAGATGACCTTTTAAAGATTTGAAAAAAGAGGTTATAAAATGGAAAAATTTAACTTTCAGATGCCAACACAGATTGTATTTGGCAAAGACAGCGAATATCAAGTAGCACAGCTTATAAAAAAATATCATGGACATAATGTTTTAATTGTCTACGGTGGCGGTTCTGTAAAAAGAAGCGGTCTTTTAGCTAAAGTATGTACTCTACTTGAGAAGGCAGATTTAAAATATATGTCGCTTGGCGGAGTGCAACCAAATCCGCTCGTATCTTTTGTAAATGACAGTGTAAAAGAAGCTTTAAAAGCAAAGATAGATTTTGTATTGGCAATAGGTGGCGGTTCTGTAATTGATACAGCAAAAGCTATAGCTCATGGTTTACAATATCCTGATAATGATATTTGGGATATTTGGACAAAGAAAGTACAGCTTGCAAAGACGACACCTGTCGGCAGTATTTTAACTTTGGCGGCAGCAGGCAGTGAAACGAGCGATTCTGCCGTTTTGACAAATGAAATCACAGGGCAAAAAAGGGGATTAAGCACAGAATTTAACAAAGCTTGTTTTGCCATTATGAATCCAGAGCTCAGTTACAGTGCACCTAGATATCAAAAAGCATGTGGTATGGCGGATATCATCATGCACACGCTTGAAAGATATTTTGCCAAAGAAAAGCACAATTACTTGACTGATTACATTGCAGAAGGGCTGTTAAAAGATGTTATCTTGCTAGCTCCTAGAGTATTGTCAGATGATAGAGATTATGTAGCTCACAGTGAAATTATGTATTGTGGTTCAATGTCGCACAATGATATTACAGGCCTTGGACGCACAAAAGATTTCAGCGTGCATAAATTTGGCCATGAATTAAGTGCTAAGTACAATGCTACACATGGAGCTTCGCTTACGGCAATATGGTCGTCTTGGGCAAGGTATATCTACAAACATGATGTGGCAAGATTTGCTCATTTGGGAAAGGTTTTATTTGATTTAAACCTAGATGAAGACATTGATAAAATAGCTTTGATGACGATAGCTAGATTGGAAAAATTCTTCCATGAAGATTTAGACTTGCCAATATCCATAGCTCAATTAGTCGGCAGAAAATTGACTGACGAGGAGCTTGTTTATTTAACGGATATGTGCACAGATAAAAATACTAAAAAAATTGGCACTTTTTATCCACTAGCTTATCAAGATGTTTACAATGTATTTTCGTTAGCTAATAGAGGATAAAATATGATTTTCAAAGGTGTTTTCAATGAATATAAATATGCAAAGTTATAAATCATGTAGTTTATGCCCGCGAAGCTGTCAAATTGACCGAACAAAAAAACTTGGCATTTGCAGGGCTAATGATGAAGTTTCGCTTGCACTCGTATCATTGCACCAATGGGAAGAACCGTGCTTATCCGGTACAAACGGAGCAGGCACGGTTTTTTTCTCGCACTGCAATATGCGATGCATCTTTTGCCAAAATCATGAAATCAGCACTGAAGGCAAAGGTTTTGTAGTTTCAACTGGAAGGTTGGCTGAAATTTTTTTGCAACAACAAAGTAGAAAGGCACATTGTTTGGAATTGGTAACGCCAACGCACTATTTGCCACATATCCTAAAAGCGTTGGAAATTGCTAAGCAAAAGGGCCTTACAATACCTGTTGTCTACAATACGAGCGGTTATGAATCTGTAAAGGTATTGGAATCTTTGCAAGGTTATGTAGATGTTTTTTTGCCCGATTTTAAGTATTTTTACAGCGAAACAGCCAGAGAATATTCGCAAGCTCCGGATTATCCGACAGTTTTAAAAAAAGCCTTAGCTAAGATGTTTGAATTAGTGGGCAAACCTGTATTTAAAGACGGTATTATGCAAAAGGGCGTAATCGTTCGCCATTTGATTTTGCCGTGGCAGTATAAAGAAAGTATGCAAATTGTGGAATATCTTTGGAAAACTTATGGCGATGATATTTATTTGAGCTTGATGAATCAGTACACGCCTATGCATAAAGCTTTAAATCATCCCAAATTAAAGCGAAAGCTAACTTCCTTTGAATATGATAAAGTCGTAAATTACGCACTTGATTTGGGCATTACAAAATGTTTTATTCAAGAAGGAAAGACGGCAAGCGAAAAATTTGTGCCTAATTTTGATGGAACAAATGTGCTATAAAATGAAAAGCACTTCAAGGATACTATTCTTTGAAGTGCTTTTTGTTTAAAATTATTTCATATGAGCATCAACTAGAGCTAAGAATTTATCTTTAGAGAAAAATCCAGCTTCACGATATACTACTTCGCCATTTTTTACAAATAATAAAGTAGGAACTACTTGCACATCGTATGCTTCAGCAAGTTGAGCATTTTCGTCGATATCTATTTTTAAGATATCGTATTCCATTTCTGGAGCTACTTTTTCTAAAACTGCACCGAGCATTTTGCAAGGTCCGCACCAGGTTGCAAAAAAGTCTACGATAAAAGTACCTTTACTATCCGATGCTTTATTAAAAGCGTTTGCGTCTGCATGAATTAACATTGAAAAAACCTCCTGAGTAATTATTCTAGTTTAATGAATTAATGTATTATTTCTTTCTTGATTATTATTATATAGGATTAACATCATTAGTTCTGTAACTTTATCACAAAGATGAATATCGTGCACTACTCACCACTTTAAAAAGTGGGCGATTTCTTGCCTTCTATGTTAAAAAATAAATGTATACAATTTGACATCTATATATAATAGTGCTATTATGAAAGAGAACTAAATACAGTTCAATGAATCAGGTGTCCATTTGGACTTAATAGGGAATCCGGTAGGCGTTATGCAAAGCCGGAACGGTCCCGCCACTGTATGAGGGAGCTTATTCATAATTATGTCACTGGAATTTATTTCTGGGAAGGCGTGAATAAAGCTGTGAACTCGAGTCAGGAGAACTGCCTGGTTAACAATCACCGTGCGTAGTTATTTTGTGATAACTACCATACCTGCGAGCGATGGGAAGGGGATTAGACACGTGAGTTATTATATTTATAAGCTATAGTAATTTATAAATTATATGCGTCTATTCACCTCTTTTCAAAGCGAAAAGGGGTTTTTTGTTTTTATTCGGATTTTACGTTATATCTTCAGCAAATATAACGTAATCATTGCTCAAATTTCCAAACTAATTTTATTGCATTATTTTTTAGCACGCCTTCAGCAAGCGTGCTATTTTTTTGTTAAATTTAAATAGATTAAATTAATATCTGCATTATTGATAAATGAAGTGAATAATAGAGTATTTTTGTTGCAAATTATTTACATTGATGATATTATGAAGGTAAATGGTCAAATTGCTCATAATATGCTCAAAAAAATGATGTTTATAAAATTATTTATATTGGTGGTGAAACAATGAAAGCAAGTCGATTAAATGAAATAGAATCTTTATTAGAAGAACAAAATACGATTTCTTTAGATGAACTTTGTGATAAATTCGGCGTATCTAAAAATACAATTCGCCGAGATATTACAGAGTTAGAAAAACGCGGTTCGATTAAAAAGGTTTATGGTGGCATTATGCGAAATCAAAATAGTATGCCAGAACCATTCTTTTCTCGAGAGATAAAAAATAAATTAAAGAAAAAGCAAGTGGCAAAGTTAGCAGCTTCGCTGATTGAAGATAATGATGTGGTCTATATTGACTCTGGTTCAACTACAATGCACATTGTTCCATATTTAGCGAATAAAAAACATTTGACAATTTTAACTGCAAATGTTTACGTAATCAATGAAGCCTTGCAATATCCACAGATAAATGTAATCAGCACAGGTGGAACTTTATATCGCCCGTCTAACGCTTTTGTGGGAGCAAATGTCATTGAGTTTTTAAAAGACTACAATATTTCAAAAGCACTACTTGCTGCTACGGGAATTTCTCTAAAAAGCGGTGCAACAAATGCTTATCCTATGGAAGGCGATATCAAAAAATACTTGATTGCCAACAGCAAGACAAATATTTTATTGGTAGATTCTACAAAAACAGATAAAATTTCTCTCGTAACTTTTGCTCAACTAGAAGATTTTGATTATATTATCACAGATGATGATTTGAGCGAAAAATACAAAGAGTATTTAAAAGAACATGATGTGAAATTAATCACTAGCTGATAGTAAACTGAGATGAATAAAAAATTCATCTCAGTTTTTGCTTAAAAATAGTTTTTTATTTTATTATTGTCAACTATGATTTATTTTAAGTTGACAATAGTCTAGGGTTGTAGTATATTAAAAAACATAGTTATAAATAATAACTATATAAACTAAAAAAGATATTTATTATTAAAAAGGCGATAAAATTTCTTTTCTAGTTGTATAAATATAATTTTTAGGAGAAACTTTACTATGTCTAAAAAAATTCTTATTTCTGCAATTACTACTGCACTTGTAGTTGGTGCTGCTAGTACAACTTTTGCTGCTGCAAATCCTTTTAGCGATGTTCCTGCTGATAGCTGGGCTTATGATGCTGTAGCTACTTTGGCTGCTGATGGTGTTGTTGACGGTTATCCAGACGGTACATATAAAGGTCAAAATACAATGACTCGTTATGAAATGGCTCAGATTATCGCTCGTGCAATGGCTAAAACTGATTTAGAAAAAGCTGATAAAACACTCGTTGATAAATTAGCTATTGAATTTGCCAAAGAACTCGATAACCTCGGCATTCGTGTAGCAGACCTTGAACAAAAATCTGATAATGTTAAATTTGCAGGTGAGTTAAGATATCGTTATTATGATGCTAAAACTGATTTAGAAAATGGCAAAGAAAAAAAAGATAGATACAATAAGATTATGTTTCGCCTTGAACCAAAAGTGTATATTGGTGACTCTGGTTGGACTGCCAATGCTCGCATTGGTTATTTATTAAACGCAGGAACTTCTTCTAATGCGGCTAATGCAAATGATACTAAAGATAATGATGCTACAGTTGATCGTATTTATGTAAATGGGAAACTTTTTGGCACTAATTTCACTGCTGGTAAATTTGGCGTATTTGCAGCACAAGGTCTTTATTTAGATAACCGTATGACTGGTGCTCAGGCAGTATTTGGCAGTGATATTTTTAAAACTACTATGTATGCTGGTCGCTACGACGGCACTCCTAGCGGAAATTATGATTCTGATAATGCAAGAGATATTACAGCTGAACTTTATGGCCTGCAGTTTGATTATAAGGCAAATAATAAATTGAATCTTAATGCTGGTTATACTAAATTTGCAGGTCTTGATGATAAAGAACCTGAATTTAGTTTCAAAGATTTAGATGATACTAGCTTAGGCATTTGGACTCTTGGTGGTAAATATGCGTTTGATTCTAATATTGCATTGATTGGTCAATATGCTGAATCTAATGTTGATAAATATGAAAAAGCAGGCTCAATTCAAATGCAGTACAAAGGTGCAAATCCTATTGACGTTGGCTCTTGGGGAGCTTTTCTTGGTTATCGTCATCTTGGTAGTAATGTTGCATTTGCAGTTACTTATAATGATGCATCTTCCGACCAAAAAGGTTATGTAGCAGGTGCCTCTTACGTTCCTGCTGAAAATATTATGGCAACTATGTGCTATTTCAATGGTAAAACTATAAGCACTGATAAAGATGCAAGTAAATTATTTGGACAAATTGAAATTTTCTTCTAAGATAAAAAAATAAAAAGCTAAAATAAAAGAGCAGATTTAATATCTGCTCTTTTTGTTATATTCATAGTAAAATAAACCAATTGTTATGAAGGTTAGTTTCCAGATGTTTTAGATAAAAGAAAAATCTCTATAGTTATATCCATAAGCAAGATATATTAACTTATTGATAACCATTATAAATTTATCAAAATATCATCAGATATTACCAAGAAAATGATAAAAATTTAATAAAAGCACTTGTAAAGTTTACACAAATATATTAAAATAATACTTGTAAAGTGATTGATAAGAAATGATTATATATTAAATTTTTAATAATTTAAAAATAGTCAATATTTATAAGAGGAGGCTTTCTTATGAGCGAAATCAAAACATTAGGTTATTATGTAAACGGTGAATTCAAACAGTCTAAAACTGAAAAATACACTGATGCTTACAATCCAAGCACAGGTGAAATCACTGCAAAAGTACCTTGCTGTACTCCAGATGAAGTTGAAGAAGCTATCGCAGCAGCTAAAGCAGCTTTTGGTCCTTGGTCTGCTACTCCTGTAGCTAAAAGAATAAAAATCATGTACAAAGTACGCGAATTGCTCTTAAAATACAAAGATGAATTAACTTATTCTGTAGCTAAAGAAAATGGTAAAAACTGGGCAGAATCTGAAGGTGACGTATTAAAAGCTATCGAAGGTACAGAACAGGCTATTGCTGCACCATCTTTGATGATGGGCGAAAGCTTAATGGACGCTTCCCGCGGTTTTGATACAGTATCTTATCGTGAACCATTGGGTGTATTTGCTGGTATCGTTCCATTCAATTTCCCTGCAATGATTCCAATGGGCTGGATGACACCTATTTGTATCGCTTGTGGTAATACTATCGTGCTTAAAGCAGCTACTTTCACACCACAAACTTGCATGAGAATAGCTGAAATCTATAAAGAAGCAGGAATTCCAGATGGCGTTGTAAATATCGTTACTTGCTCTCGTCATGAAGCAGAAATTTTCTTAAATCACCCAGATATCAAAGGTATCACATTTGTTGGCTCTACTTCTATCGGTAAACATATTTATTCTACAGCAGCAGCAAGTGGCAAACGTGTGCAGGCTCTTTGTGAAGCTAAAAACCATGCTCTAGTTCTCGAAGATACTCCAATCGAACGTACAGCAGCAGGTATTATCAATGCTTCCTTCGGTTGTGCAGGCGAACGTTGTATGGCTCTTCCAGTTGTAGTAGTACAAGAAAGCATTGCAGATGAACTCGTTGCAGCTATCGTTGAAAAAGCAAAAGCATTAAAAATTGGTCCTGCATATGATAAAACTACAGGTTTAGGTCCTGTCATTAATGCTAAACATAAAGAATCTGTTATCAACTGGATTAATAAGGGTATTGAAGAAGGTGCAAAACTCGTTCTTGATGGACGCAATACTGTTGTTGAAGGATATGAAGGTGGTTTCTACGTAGGACCTACAATTTTAGACCATGTAAAACCTGGCATGACTGTTGGCGATAGAGAAATCTTTGGTCCAGTTCTTTGTATTAAACGCGTTAAAACATTTGAAGAAGGTTTGGCAATCATGAATGCAAATCCATTCGCAAATGGTTCTGTAATCTTCACGCAAAATGGTCATTATGCACGTGAATTCGTTCGCCACACTGACGGCGGTATGGTTGGCGTAAACGTAGGTATTCCTGTACCAATTGGAATGTTCCCATTCAATGGTCATAAACAATCCTTCTTTGGCGATTTGCATACATTAGGAAAAGATGGCTATCGCTTCTACACTGATTACAAAGTTGTTACTACTCGCTGGTTTGACGAAGAAGAAAAGAAAGCTAAAACTGTTTCCACTTGGGACGGAACTATCTGATAAATTAATTGAAGATATAAATATGAGAAATATAAAAAAGGAACAACAGTAAGTTGTTCCTTTTTTGTTATTAAAAAAATATTTTATCAGTGGCATTTTAATAC
>Cebus_capucinus_imitator_PRJNA485217_SSR118__coassemble_324_pt1 | contig 19242 bp, 15 predicted proteins | sample Cebus_capucinus_imitator_PRJNA485217_SSR118__metabat2_high_PE_012 | metagenome-assembled genome bin Cebus_capucinus_imitator_PRJNA485217_SSR118 | reverse complement strand
CTACAAAGCAAATACTCTGTAGGGATTTTATCTTAAGCATTCTTATATAGATATTGTGTGTATTTATCGTAAATCTGTTTTCGCTTTACCGTTCTAATGGGAATCCTTATATCCTTCTTCATCAAAAAACAATCATTTTCCAGTCGCTTTACATGATTCATATTGATGAGATAGGAGCGATGAACCGATAAAAATTCAGGAGCATTTAATTTTTCAGCAATTTTGTACAGCGGACAATGATTTTTGATTAAACCTGTAGTCAAGTAAATCGTGCAAACCTTATTTTGCACTTCCACAGCAATGATATCTTTAGTTTTCAGCAATAATGTCTTGTGGGGGGGGCACTTTAACCTCCACAATATCCTCATCAGGCAAAACATTGCATCGCTTTAATGCCAAATACAACGCCTTATCCTCTATTGGCTTTAACAGATAATACGTTGCATTGACCTCATAGCTTTGCACCGCAAAATAATTGTTTTGTGAGATAAAGATTAATTTAAAATCCTTGCCCCGCTCCCTAAGTTTCCTTGCCAAATCTATGCCAAAATTGCCATTATCTAAATGCGTGTTCAAAACTACAAAATCCACCTCATTAGTAAGCAAATAATCAAGACACAGTAAGGCTTTAGTAAAAAAATTTATGGTTAATGCTTGTTTATTATCTTGAAATATATTCTCCAACTTCTTTGATATACACTTAATGCAATTTATATCCGTATCGCAAATTACCGCTTTCATCTAGAATCACCCAATTTACCTAAATATTACTTCATCATGCCTTGCATACGATTTTTTGATTCCAAAACTTTTAACGCATTAGTATACACCTCTAATAAAATCTTATCATCTATCGCCTTAAACTGCATATCCTTTCCCAAATCAGCACAAACTTTGCCCTCAGAATCCACAATATACTTTTGTGGCACGCAATAGTATCTGCCATCATTCGTAAACATATACAAAGAAAGTTCAGCTACAGCGTCAGACATATCCTCACCAGCTCTAAGCTCTGCCAAAAAAGCTTCATCAGTGTATTTTTCCTCTGCCGACACGATTAGATAATAAGTATTATCTTTTTTCACAGCCGAAACAGAATCCATATCAATGTACATAACACCTAAATCTGTAGTTCCTATCTTCTTCTCACTATTAGCTTCAGCAACTTTAACAGGGCGAAAATAAACTACAGAGCCAACGACAAATACTACTGCAATTATTGCTACAATAAAAATATTATCTTTAAATATACTTAAATCCATAACTTTATCTTCCGTACATCTTTAAATTAAAATTATTTTCCTGTATTGATTGGAGCTAAAGTATAATCAGTTAACTTATTGTTTTTATCAAAAGATAATACAATGGCTACTGCCTGTTCCTTATCAAAACCTGCAAGATAAGTCACACGGTCGCCTTGGTCAAATCTCTGGAAAGTATAAAATTTAATTTCTAAAAGGTTGCCATAATTAACTTTTACATCTCTTTTTAAAGCACTGTATTTCTTTTCATCAAAATTATTTTGAAGACTCTGTGCAAAATCTTTAGTAACAACTTTAAATTCAGGAGCTTCTTTGCCTTGGAAAGAGCTGATAAAAGTCTCTGCCACTTTTTGTTCCTTGTTTAAATCTCCACCATCATAAGCAGAGCATACACCTGCAAAAGCCATCATCATAGTCATCACTAATACAAAAATAATTCTTTTCATCTTAAATATCTCCTTTGATTATAACAAATATACGAAAAGGGGCAAACATCTATAATATTTGCCCCTCCCCTTTAAATTTAAGCTATAGCTATCTTCACTTATTAAATTATGCTTTTTGAGCTTCTCTTTCAGCTAATAATTTAGCATGTCTTTCAGCCTGAGCTTTTACTTTTTCTTTTTGAGCAGCTTCTTTAATAGCTTCAGCTTTTTTTACTTTTTTAGCTTCATCGATTTTTGCTTTTTCGCTTGCAGTTTTGCGGCCAATTTTCCAAGTAGCACCAACGCCACCCATTACTTCATCACCAGAAGTGGATAAGCTAGCACTTAACATAAAGTCTTGATTTGGATAGTGGAATACACCAAGAGCAAGACCTGTTTCGCTTCTGTACTGACCTACGCCGATAGCGATTTCAGTTGGAGCTTCAGGGTCAAATCCCATAGTGCGAAGGTTAGCAATAGCAGCACTCATTGCACCTACTTTATCAATGCGGTCTTCCACATCGCCCATACGGCTTTCAAGGCTATCAACACGGCTAGATACATTGCTGATTGCATTATCAAGGCGATTAACTTCTTGCTGACGAATAGCAGATTCAGCATTAACAGCACCAACTAAAGTGCTATCTTTCTTATATGCCTCGCTATTTTTAATTTCATCATTGAGATTTTCAACTTTGCCAACGCTATTTAAGCTAGAGCCATTACCGCTGACAACATCGCCTTTAACGCTAAGGTCGCCACCTACTGTAACATTGCCTGTTGTTTCAATAGTACCAGTTTTAATACCGCCATCGCCTTGTGGGCTAAATACAGTACCACCAATGCTAGTTTCGCCATTATCTTTATTATAAGAAATACCAGTTGTTTTATCTTCTAATTTATCAACTCTACCAGTAACAGCACTTACATCACCAGTAACTTTATCTACTTTAGCATCAACTTTATTTACTTTATCGTCAACTTTATTAATGCTGTCTACAACATTATCACCTTTAATATCTTCATGTAAATTATCTAAGTTGCCAACTTTATTATCAACATTAGTAATTTTATCATTCAAGTTATTATAAGTCTTATTAATGCTGTCTACAACAGTATCGCCTTTGATATCGCTATTTAAATCGTTTAAGTTGCCAACTTTATTGTTTAAATCTGTTACATCTTTAGAAACGCTATTTACAGCTTCTTGTACCTGACCTTCAGTTGCAACTCTATCAGCGACTACATTATTGCTATCCCATGTCGTATTAGATAAACCAGTAATAGTTTTATTTCCACCATTGATAGTAATACCGCCAGCGTAAATATTATTAGTAGTGATATCTCCACCATTAATATTAGTACCTGATATACCATTATCAAAGCTAATACCATTTTTAGTAATAGCTACTGTTTGATTATTATCTTTAATATATACACCAAGATTATTAGCAGTAATTGTGCCATTTTCGCTGTATTTGCTTAAAATGCCGCCATTGCTATCAATTTCAAATTTACGTCCAGCAAGAGATACTGAATTATCAGCAAAGAATTTATTACCACCGATAGAAGTATATGCACTTGGATTTTCAAAATCTTGTTCCTGATAGAAAATATCCTGTGTATTTTTGCCAATATTAGTTAAGCTATATTTACCAGCTTTAACATCTCCAGCAACACTAATATTTTCTCCAAGAGCTACGCTGTATTCAGTACCGCCATTTGCATTGGTCGATGTATTTACAACAACATTACCATCACCTGCAACAACAGAGCTATGAGCTTTAGCAGTAGTATTTACACCTTCAATAGCACTATTCATCTGACCAAGATTAACAGCATCTGTATCATTTTCGCCTGCTTTAACATTAGCAAGTATGCGTTCATTTCCTTTGCTACCAAAAGATACTGTATTATCTCTATCAGCAACACTGCCTGCACCAATAGCAGTTGCATTTACAATGCCATCGCCAACACTGCCTGCAACAATACCAGCATTGTTAAATTCATCTAGTCTATTTTTATTTGTCTGAGCAACAATATTAGTTTCTTTTAAAGAAATATCATTGCCTTTTTCATCAGTAGCAATAACATCACCGCTAGCTGTTAATGTACCAGTTGTAATTTCATTGCCTTTAATAGTAGTTGAAACTGTAGTTTTTTCTCCAGTTTCTTCATTAAATGTTTCAGAGCTAAATGTAGTTCCATTTACATCAGTAGACATATACTGTGTAACATTATTTTTTCTATCTTCAACGCCTACTTTAAATCCATTGCTATTTAATATAGCTCCAGTGTAATTGCCTTCTGTATTATTAGATTGCAATATTACACCCTGACTACTAACAGTAGCAGTATTTGTAGTAGCTCCATTTACAGCTTTAATATCAGTTTTACCATTTGCAACTGTAACTGTTCCATTTTCAATAGAAGTAACATTATTTTCTCTAGTTATTCCAGCAGTATTTGTTTGAAGCGTAGCAATATTACCTTCATTAGTAGTAACTCTGCCTTCAAGGCTAGCTACATCACCTTCAATAGCTGTTTTAGTATTTAATAAAGAAACTTTATTGCCCTCTTTATCAGTAGCGATAATATCGCCTTCAGCAGTTACAGTACCATTACTAATAGTAACGCTTTTCTTATTATTTAATGCACCAGAAGTAAATTTAGCACCCTCAGCATTAATGCTCATAGAAGATTCATTATTTAAACCTAAAACATCAGTTCCAATTTTAGTTCCTAAATAAATTTCATTTCTCTTAGCACTAATTTCGCTTGTTTCTGTGCCTAAAGCATTTCTAACACTTAAGGAAGCACTATCGCCTTTTACATTAAGCTTACCGCTTGTAGTAGTTGTAATTCCTAATAAAGTTGTATCTTTTTTAGCCTCTAAAGATATATTGCTATCATTTACATCAAGCGTATTTGTATATTCTGTTGTAGTTTTTATTAATCCACCTGATGTTTCTACTTTACCTTCACTAATAGTAGTGCTAGAACCTTCTCTATTTAAACTTGCTGTTTTAGCTTTAAGTGTAGAAATATCATTTGTATTTGTAGCAATATTTTCTCTGTTAGTAGCTATATCAGTTTTATTTTGATTAGCAAGAGCATTAGTATCTTTTAAAGAAACAACAGCGTCCCCTTCATCATCAATAATAGTTACATCTTGTGTTGCACCAACAACACCATTGCCTAAAGTAACAGCCTCAGCGTCTTTACCAGTGCCATTAAATTTATCATTTACAATGGTTACACCATCAGAATCGATATTCATCTCAGTTTGGGAATTTTGAGCCTTATCAGCAGAAATTAAATTAATTTCGCTATCAGTACCACTCATATCTGTAGAGATTTTAATAGTGCTTCCACCAACACTGCCATTTCCGCCATATTCAACAGAATTTATTACACTATCAGGAGATACGATTGATTTAGAAGTTGTATATCCGCCATTTGCGATATCAGTATATACAATATTGCCAGCATCATAAGTGGAATTACTATTATGGAAAATACCACTTTCAATTTTTATATTATTATCTCCAATACTACCAGCAAATGTACTTTGTACGCCTTTATCATTTAATGTAAGGTTAGCTACATTGCCATTATTAGAAGTAAATATTGTTGCACCATTTTTATCTAAACTCATTGAAGAAGTGCTTATAGCACCACTATAATCAGTTTTAGAAGATGTTAATACTACGCCATTTTTGCTAACGCTAAGTTCTCCACTTTCTGAATTAAACGTATCTTCTTTAGATTCTTTAATAGAAGTGATTTTTCCGCCATTATATTCTGCTGTATTATCAATTCTATTAATAGCACCTGTATTTTCATTAAGTGTTTCCAAATTAGTATCAACTGTTGAAAATTTACTATTAACTTCAGTTTTTAAATTATTGACAGCAGTACTTACTTGACCAACAGTAGCAGCATCTGTATCATTTACACCATCGCTAACATTGATAATACGACGAGTGAAGTCTCCAGTTTTACCAACGGAAACAACACCACGTTTTTCATATTTACCAGTAGCATTAACATCACTCCAAGTTACTGTAGAGTTTGCACCTAATGCCACAGATTCAGTTGCACCTGTGTTTACTTTTGCATAAGAACCAATAGCTGTTCCTTTTTCAGCTCCCACTTCACTATTTTGCCCAATAGCAAGTTGAAGTTCTCCCCAGTTACTAGCATTTGTAGTTTTACCAGCAATAATACCAGCATCTTTAAACTTATCTAAGCTACTATCAATACTACTTAAGGAAACACCATTTGCAGTAATATCGCCATTAAAAATAACTGCTTTTGTGGCACCATTTATATTTAATAAATCTGTGCCACCTGAACTAACTACAAAGCCACCATCATTATAAATTTTAACACCATTAATGCCAACATAATTATTATCGACAGTAAGTGTTGCCGTTGCACCATTAATTTGATTAACAGTAATTCCGTCTATGCTATCTTGTGCATGGCTAATAGCTGAAACACCAGCTACTGAAGAAGCACACATTACCGCCGCTAAAATTTGAGCCGTTTTTTTGTTAGACATAAAAATCCACTCCTCATTTATAATTTCAAATCTAATTAATTCTTCTCACTATAAAGCTTTATACAATGCAACATATCAATATGTATAACTATTTCATTTATTTAAAGCTTTATAATTTTACCTATTACCAAAATACCCATATATACCTATGCAAAAATATTAATTAAATTTATAAATATATAATAAACAAATAGTTCGTATATTTCAAGTATTCAAGCGTAAACTATTAAATAAAGAGTGAAATCAATATCATATTAGACAAAAGTATTTTGATATTATACTTCTGCGTTTATGCACTTATTATTCTAAATATATTCTTTAGTATTTTAATGGTTAAATTAAATTTATTTTTAATATCTATTTTAATAAATAAAATAGATAATTATAAAATTTATCCATAAATATCAAAAAAGAAAACCTTTACCATTTTCCAAAATAAAAAAACTAGAACATGACCCAACATTTATTATAGAACCTTATAAAACCTAATTGTATAAACTAAAACGCAAAAAGGCTCTATGAAATCAATTCATAGAGCCTTTCTTTATAATCTATTAAGCTTAATAAAATTTTTATATCTTAGTTTACAAAAATTAGATAGTGTAAACGCGGATTGTGCTAGTATTACCTTCGCTGAATTTCATACCGGAAGTGATGATTGTTTTATCACCCTGTTTAACGATATTTTTATCTACAGCAGCAGAAGTTGCAGTTGCAATCATTTCATCAACATCGTCCCAATCTCTGCCTTTAAGAGGAATAACGCCCCAACGTAAGTTCAAGTGACGAGCAACACGGTCGCTTGGAGTATAAGCGATAATGCTAGCCTGTGGACGGTATTTAGAAACAACTTTAGCAGTATAACCACTTTCAGTTGGAGTGATAATAGCAGCTGCATCTAATTCGTAAGCCATCTGAACTGTAGCATGAGCGATAACTTCTGTATTAGTGTTCTGGCGAGTAAAGCCTTTTTCAACAAAGATTTTTTTGTATTCAAGAGCTTTTTCAACGCGTTTTGCAACAGTGTTCATAACGGATACTGCTTCGAGTGGATAATCACCATTTGCAGATTCGCCAGAAAGCATGATAGCGTCAGCACCATCAAAGATAGCGTTTCCAACGTCAGATACTTCAGCACGAGTTGGACGTGGGTTAGAAGTCATGGATTCGAGCATTTGAGTAGCTACGATAACTGGTTTACCAGCTTTGTTACATTTTCTGATGATGTCTTTCTGAATAAGTGGAACTTCTTCAGCAGGCATTTCAACACCAAGGTCACCACGAGCAACCATGATACCATCAGCTAATTCAAGAATTTTGTCGAAGTTTTTAACACCTTCAACGCATTCGATTTTAGGAATGATTTCCATATGTCCGCCATGTTCTTTAATTAATTCACGAAGTTCAATAACATCTTCTGGACGTTGAATGAAAGAAGCGAATAAGAAATCCATATCATGTTCGATACCGAAAATGATATCATTTCTATCCTGTTCGGAAATTGCAGGAAGACCGAGGGATACACCAGGAGCAGCAACACGTTTACGAGTGCTCATAGGACCATCATTTAAAATAGTAGTAACGATATCTTTACCAACGATTTCGTCAACTCTTAAAGCAACAAGACCATCAGAAAGAAGTAAAGTGTTACCAGGTTTTACTTCAGTGTAAAGTTTTTTATGGTTTACAGAAACATGAGTTTCATCACCAGGAGTATTGTCATAAGTTAAAGTGAATTTGTTACCAGTTTTGAGGTAAACTTTACCTTCAGCGAAATCGCCAAGACGCATTTCAGGTCCTTTAGTATCGAGAGCTAAAGAAACAGTTTTACCAGTTCTTTTAGCAACTTCTTTAACCATTTTAATGCGACCTTCATGTTCTGCATAATCGCCATGAGAGAAATTGAAACGAGCAACATTCATGCCATTTTCAATAACTTTTTCCAACAAAGTAGCGTCTTTGTCGTAGTTAGGACCCATTGTACAAACGATTTTTGTTTTCTTTAACATTGTTTAATCCCCACCTAAAAATTTTTATAAATTTATTTGCTCATTGCTTCTTGAACTGCAACAGCCACAGCAACACTAGCACCAACCATTGGGTTGTTACCCATGCCGATAAGCCCCATCATTTCAACGTGAGCAGGAACAGAAGAAGAACCAGCGAACTGAGCGTCAGAGTGCATACGACCCATAGTATCAGTCATACCATAAGAAGCAGGACCTGCTGCCATATTATCTGGATGTAAAGTTCTGCCTGTACCACCGCCAGAAGCAACGGAGAAATATTTTTTACCCTTTTCTACGCATTCTTTTTTATAGCAACCTGCTACTGGATGCTGGAAGCGAGTTGGGTTAGTAGAATTACCAGTAATAGAAATATCAACGTCTTCTTTATGCATGATAGCAACACCTTCTTGAACGCTATCTGCACCATAACATCTAATAGCTGCACGTTCACCTTTAGAGTAGCTAGTTTCATTAACTACTTTAACTTCGCCAGTAGCATAATCGAACTGAGTCTGAACGTAAGTAAAACCGTTGATACGAGAGATAATCTGAGCCGCATCTTTACCAAGACCGTTTAAGATAACGCGAAGTGGTCTAGTTCTAACTTTATTTGCAGTTCTAGCAATACCGATAGCACCTTCAGCAGCAGCAAAAGATTCATGACCTGCTAAGAATGCAAAGCAACCAGCTTCTTCACTTAAAAGCATGGAAGCAAGATTACCATGACCTAAACCAACTTTTCTGTTTTCAGCAACAGAACCTGGAATACAGAAGGATTGTAAACCTTCACCAATAATTTTTGCAGCGTCAACAGCTTTAGTGCAACCTTTTTTGATAGCCATAGCAGCACCTACAGTGTAAGCCCAGCAAGCATTTTCAAAGCAGATTGGCTGAATACCTTTAACGATTTCAGCAACATCAATGCCTTTATCATCGCAGATTTTTTTTGCTTCTTCTAAAGAAGAGATACCATAGCTGTTTAAAGCTTCGTTAATTTTATCAATACGACGTTCGTAACTTTCAAACAATGCCATTTAATTTCATTCCTTCCTATTGTCTTGTTATCGTTTATTATTCTTTACGAGGGTCAACGTATCTAGCAGCTTCAGCAAAACGACCGTAAGAACCTTTAGCTTTTTCTAAAGCTTCTTGAGCTGGAATACCTTTTTTAGTAATCATTTCCATCATTTTGCCGAGATGAACGAATTCATAACCGATAATGCGGTCTTCTTCATCAAGAGCAATTCTAGTTACATAACCTTCAGCAAGTTCAAGATAACGAGGGCCTTTTTTCAATGTACCGTACATAGTACCAACCTGGCTACGTAAACCTTTACCGAGGTCTTCAAGACCTGCACCAACAGGAAGACCACCTTCGGAGAATGCAGTCTGAGTTCTGCCGTACACAATCTGGAGGAATAATTCTCTCATAGCAGTGTTAATAGCATCACATACAAGGTCAGTGTTTAACGCTTCAAGAATAGTTTTACCAGGAAGAAGTTCAGAAGCCATAGCAGCTGAATGAGTCATACCGGAGCAACCGATAGTTTCAATTAATGCTTCTTGGATAATACCATCTTTAACATTTAATGTTAATTTGCATGCACCCTGTTGAGGAGCACACCAGCCAACACCATGAGTTAAACCACTGATATCTTTAATTTCTTTAGCCTGTACCCATTTACCTTCTTCAGGAATTGGAGCTGGGCCATGATTTTCAATGCCTTTTGCTACACATGTCATATTAGACACTTCATGCGAATAGATCATCTTTGTTTCCTCTCCTTAGACATATAATATATACAATTTATACACAATATACATTATAACATTATAATATATAATTATTCAAGCATATGAAAAATTAAAGAGCTTTTCCCAATTCTCTTAATTTATCTCTATAGCTTATATTCCTTGATTTTTCAAGAATTTTTCTTCTTAAAAAATTTAAAAATTAAAGTTCAACTAAAGATTTTCCTGTCATTTCACTTGGAACTTTGATTCCAGCTAAAGTCAATAAAGTTGGAGCGATATCGCATAAAGCACCGTTTTCAACTTTTTTAACTTTATCAGATACCACGATAAATGGTACAGGGTTAGTTGTATGAGCAGTGAACGCTTCTTTAGTTTCTTCATCTACCATTTTTTCTGCATTGCCATGGTCAGCAGTAATGCATACGCTACCGCCAACTTCTTTAATAGCGTCAACAAAGCGACCAACGCAAGTATCAACAGTTTCAACAGCTTTAACAGCAGCTTCCATAACACCTGTATGACCAACCATATCGCCATTTGCATAGTTTAAAATGATAAAATCATATTTTTTAGATAAAATAACTTCAACAACTTTATCAGTTACTTCAACAGCACTCATTTCAGGTTGTAAATCGTAAGTAGCAACTTTTGGAGAAGGTACTAAAATACGGTCTTCACCTTCATAAGGCTGTTCTACACCGCCATTGAAGAAGAAAGTTACATGAGCGTATTTTTCAGTTTCAGCAATGCGAAGTTGGCTATAGCCTAATTTGCTTACGTATTCACCCAAAGTATTAGTCAATTCTTCAGGTTTATAAGCGATTTCAGCATTGATGCCCTTTTCATACTGAGTCATGATACCAAATGGAACTTTTAAATCTTCCTTGCGAGCAAAACCGTCAAATGTAGTATCTACAAATGCATGAGTAATTTCACGAGCACGGTCAGGGCGGAAGTTGAAGAAAATAGCACCATCGTTGTTTGTCATGCCTTTGTAATCGCCGATTACAGCAGGAATAACAAATTCATCTGTTTTATCTTCTGCATAAGAATTTTTAATTGCAACTTCTGCACTAGGTTGTTTAACACCTTCAGCAAGAGCAATAGCGTCATATGCTTTTTGTACACGGTCCCAACGTTTATCACGGTCCATAGCATAATAACGACCAGAGATTGTAGCGATTTTACCAACGCCAATTTCTTTTAATTTTGCTTCAAGTTCTGCTAAATATTCACCAGCACTAGAAGGTGGTACATCTCGACCGTCAAGAAAAGCGTGTACATAAACTTCATTTAAACCTTCTTGTTTAGCGAGCTGAACAAGAGCGTATAAATGGCTATTATGGCTGTGTACGCCACCGTCAGATAAAAGACCCATTAAATGGAGTGCACCATTGTTTTTCTTAACAGTATTGATGATATCCAAGAATACAGGATTTTTAAAGAAGTTGCCTTCACGAATTGCTTTAGTAATACGAGTTAATTCTTGGTAAACAATACGACCAGCACCGATGTTAGTATGACCAACTTCAGAGTTACCCATCTGTCCATCTGGCAAGCCAACAGCTTCACCAGAGCAGAATAACTGTGCATTAGGATATTTATTAGTTAAGCCGTCAATAACAGGAGTATTAGCAACATGAACAGCATTTGTATTGCTAGTATTATCGCCAGCTCCCCAACCGTCCATGATTATCAATGCAACTGGAGCATTAAGTTTTGACATTATTCACACTACCTCATCAATAAATTTAACGAGCATAGCACTCCCTAAATTTAAAAATTAAAATCTAAATTTAACGAGTGCTTCCTTATTATATCAACAATAAAAAGGCAATCCCCATGTGCCACACGGTTTATCTTAGATAATTATTATTTGAAGTTTACGATAGCAGCGAAATCTTCAGTTTTCAAAGAAGCACCGCCAACTAATGCACCATCAACATTAGGTTTCTGCATTAAACCATCAATAGTTGCAGGTTTAACACTTCCGCCATATTGAATGCGAACAGCATCAGCAGTAGTAGCATCAAATTTAGCTTTTACGACTTCACGAATGTGAGCACAAACTTCTTCAGCCTGTTCAAATGTAGCAGTTTTGCCAGTACCAATAGCCCAAATTGGTTCGTAAGCGATAACAAGACCAGCAACTTCTTTGGCAGTTAAACCGTCAAGAGCTGCTTCAATCTGTGCACCAACAAAAGCGTTAGTAGTGCCAGCTTCACGAGTTTCTAATGTTTCGCCACAGCAAACGATTGGCACAATGCCGTTAGCTAAAGCAGCTTTAGCACGTTTGTTTACATATTCATCAGTTTCGCCAAACATTTCACGGCGTTCGGAATGACCGATTACAACGTATTCAACACCGAGTTCTTTGAGCATTTCAGCGGAAATTTCACCAGTAAATGCACCGCTTTTTTCCCAATGAACATTCTGTGCACCAACGTGAACATTAGTACCTTTTACAGCTTCACAAACAGCACTAAGAGCAGTGAAAGTAGGGCATACTACGATATCAACAGAAGCATTGTCTTTAACAAGTGGAGCGAGTTCTTTTACAAGAGCAGTACCAGCACTAGCTGTGTTGTTCATTTTCCAGTTACCAGCAATAATAGGTTTACGCATTACAAAATCAACTTCCTTTAAAAATTTTTAGCTTTAATATTATTTGTCAGCAATAGCTGCAATACCAGGCATTGGTTTACCTTCGAGGAATTCCAAAGTAGCACCGCCACCAGTAGAGATGTGAGAAATTTTGTCGGAAAGACCTGTTTTCTTCAATGCTGCGATAGAATCACCGCCACCAACGATGCTAATACCTTGAGAATTAGCAACAGCATGAGCGATTTCTTCAGTACCATGAGCAAATGCGTCAAATTCAAATACGCCCATAGGTCCATTCCATACGATTGTTTTAGCACTTTCAAGCATATCGGAACATTCTTGGCTGAATTTATTATCTAAAATCATCCAATCAGCAGGAACTTCATCTACAGATACAGTTTTATGTTCTGCATCAGCTGCAAATTTATTAGCAACAACAACTTCAGCTGGTAAGAATACTTTAACGCCTTTTTCTTCAGCTTTAGCAAGTAATTCTTTAGCAAGAGGTAATTTTTCTTCTTCAAATAAAGAAGAACCGATACCTTTACCTTGAGCTGCAAGGAAAGTATTAGCCATACCGCCACCAATTACTACAGCATCAGCTTTTTCTAATAAGTTAGAGATAACGCCGATTTTATCGGAAACTTTAGCACCACCGATGATAGCAACAAATGGACGTTCAGGGTTGGATAACGCTTTACCGATGAACTGAATTTCTTTTTCAATCAAGAAACCAGCATAAACCTTTACATAGTTAGCTACGCCAGCATTAGAAGCGTGTGCTCTATGAGATACACCGAAAGCATCGTCAACAGCGATATCAGCCAAAGAAGCGAGCTGTTTTGCAAATTCAGGGTCATTTTTAGTTTCTTCATTGTGATAACGAAGGTTTTCTAACAATAAAACTTCGCCTGGTTTTAATTGGCTTGCAGCTTCCTGAGCAGGAGCACCAACGCAATCTTCAGCATATTTTACTTCTTTGCCTAAGAGTTCAGAAAGGCGTTTTACTATTGGTTTAACAGATAATTCTGGTACTCTCTGACCTTTTGGACGACCAACATGGCAAGCGAGAATAACAGCTGCATTGTGTTCTAAGAGATAATTTAATGTAGGCAATGTTGCACGGATACGTTTATCATTTGTGATATTCTGATTTTCGTCCATAGGAACGTTAAAATCCACACGTATAAATACTTTCTTACCGTTTACATCAATGTCTTTAATAGATAACTTGTTCATTTAGTAAAAACCCTCCATAAATTTAAAATAAGACCGGCCTTTTTAAGACCGGTCCATAAAAGGCTGCACAAATCAAATTACTTAAGTTCAGCGAAGTATTTAATTGTACGAACCATCTGGCTAGTGTAACTGTTTTCGTTATCATACCAAGAAACAACCTGTACCTGAGTGTTGCCATCTTCCATAGGAGCAACCATAGTCTGAGTTGCATCGAAGAGGGAACCGAATCTCATACCGATAACGTCGCTGGAAACGAGTTCTTCTTCAGTGTAACCGAAGGATTCAGTTGCAGCAGCTTTCATAGCAGCGTTGATTTCTTCTTTAGTTACATGGCCTTTTACAACTGCTACTAAAATAGTAGTAGAACCAGTAGGGGTAGGAACACGCTGTGCGGAGCCGATTAATTTACCGTTCAATTCAGGAATAACAAGACCGATAGCTTTAGCAGCACCAGTGGAGTTAGGAACGATATTAACAGCAGCTGCACGGGAACGTCTTAAATCACCTTTACGCTGTGGACCATCAAGAGTCATCTGGTCACCAGTGTAAGCATGAACAGTAGTCATGATACCGCTCTGGATAGGAGCAAGTTTGTTAAGAGCGTTAGCCATTGGAGCTAAGCAGTTAGTTGTGCAAGAAGCAGCGGAAATAACTGTATCGCTAGCTTTTAAAGTTTCATGGTTTACATTGTAAACGATTGTAGGAAGATCGTTACCAGCAGGAGCGGAGATAACAACTTTTTTAGCACCAGCTTTGATGTGAGCTTCAGCTTTAGCTTTAGAAGCGAAGAAACCTGTGCATTCTAAAACAACGTCAACATCAAGTTCGCCCCAAGGTAATTCTTCAGGATTTGGTTTAGCATAAATTGTGATTTCTTTACCGTTTACAGTAATAGAAGATTCACCAGCTACAACGCTGTCAGCATATGCATATCTACCCTGAGTAGAATCGTATTTAAGAAGGTGAGCAAGCATTTTTGGGCTTGTTAAGTCGTTGATTGCAACAACTTCATAACCTTCTGCATCGAACATTTGTCTGAAAGCGAGACGACCAATACGGCCGAAACCATTAATAGCAACTTTAACTGCCATTGTAAAAATACCCCCTAAAAAGTAAAAAAAAATTTTTCCAGTTTTACTGGAATATATTAACTAAAATATGTATACAAATACAAAATTTTAGTTTTTAACATTGTATAAATTTATGCAAAAGACATTGCAAAGAACATGTGTATATATATTCATAAACAAACGCCCTTTACTAGATTTATAATACAATAATTTGCGGTATATTGTCAATGATTTTACTCATTTTTTTATGCTAATATTTATTTAATCATTAATACCATGAATAGTACTATTCATAATCTTGACTATTTAATATTACAAGCCAAATTTTTGTGCTGTTTGAACGACGATTGCACATTCACAGCGTTTTTTCTGCAATTGGCAACCAAGCTCATATGGCTCGTGAATATTCCCGTGGAACAAATCAGCATTAGCATGACAGCCACCGCTACAGAAGAATTTAGCCCAACAATCTTTGCATTTTTCTTTGCTCAAAACGTGTGTCTTTCTAAATTCTTTTGGAAGCTCTTTATTTTTAACACCTTCAAATACATTGCCAAGCATATAATTTTCACGGCCTGCAAACTGATGACAAGGATACATATTGCCGTCAGCAGCTACAGCATAATATTCATGACCTGCACCACAACCGCTCAAGCGTTTTGCCACGCATGGACCATGGTCTAAGTCGATGTTGAAGTGGAAGAAGAAAAAGCCTTTGCCTTCTTTTTTGCGTTTCAAATAGATTTCTGTAAGTTTATCGTATTCTGCAAAAATCTTTGGCAAATCTTCTTCGCTAAAGCCATATGGAGAATCTTTCAACACTACAGGTTCTACAGATAAGATGTCAAATCCTTCATCAGCCATGCTCAAAACATCTTTGGAAAAGTCCATGTTGCGATTAGTAAAAGTTCCACGCAAATAATAATTTTCGCCACTGCGAGAATCTACTAATTTCTTAAAGTTCTTCACAACTTTATCATAAGTTCCACGACCACCAACATCAGGACGCATATAATCGTGAACTTCACGTCTGCCGTCAAGGCTAAGTACCAAGCTAATGTTATTATCGTTCAAATATTTGATATTGGCATCATTTAACAACACGCCATTTGTAGTTAGCGTCAATTTGAAAATTTTGCCAGTTTCTTTTTCCTTTTGGCGAACGTATTCTGTAACGTATTTTACTACAGGCATATTCACAAGCGGTTCACCGCCAAAAAAGTCGATTTCACAATGTTTTCTCTTGCCACTGTGAGCAATGATATAATCAACTGCAGCCTTACCGACTTCTTTAGTCATAAGTCTGCGGTCATGACCCATATCACCTGTTCCAGCAAAACAATATCTACAGCGTAAATTGCAATCTTCTGCAACTAAAAGGCACATAGATTTAACCAAGGCTGTTTCGCCAAAATAAGGAGGAACATCAATATCAGGAGCAAAAAGTTCTCCACGAGCGATTAACTCATGAAGCTCTGCTAAAATTTCTTTTAAATCGCCTTCCCCATATTTAGAAGAAAGAGCCTTTAAAACTTCTTCATCATTTGTTCCATCAAAATAATCCATTACCTCATACACTGTTTCATCAATAAGATGTACTGTAGAACTATTTACATCTAATAAGATATACATTCCATTTTGATAAAATTTGTGTATTTTATTACTCATAGTCATTATTTAAAAATTCCACCTCTAAAAATAAATATAATTTATAACACATCAAATAAACTTTCCTGCTCTTAAAGCTTGAGTCTATTAAATCTAACATATCGTGAAAAATAAATCAAATATAAAATACTAAATAGCATTAAGAAAGGGACTGCAAATACAGCCCCTTTTAAACAATTAATGTTTTTCGCAAACCTGATTACCTACTGTGCAAGAAGTTTTGCAAGCAGATTGGCAAGAAGCCTGACATTCGCCACAGCCACCAGTTTTAAGTGTAGCCTGTAAATAAGGTTTGTTTACAGTTTTAATATGTTTCATTACTATCTCTCCTTTGCTACTTAATATATAACATTTTATATGTTTTTGAGAAATTAATCAAGCCATGCAAAATTTCTTTCACAAATTACCATCTGTAATTGATAATTTTCTTTTCTTATAATCCTAGGCTGCACACTATCTTCAAAAATCTTAAATAAAATGTCAAAAAGTTTAATTTAGTACTTGATTTTTTATTTGGAATTTTGTATTATATGAATTGTAAGTTAGCACTCAATGATTCAGAGTGCTAACAACAAATAAATTATAATAATTACGCATAGGAGGAATACACAATGATTAAGCCATTAGGCGATAGAGTTGTTATTGAAGTTTCTGAAGGCGATGTTAAAACTGCAAGCGGTATCGTATTACCTGATACTGCAAAAGAAAAACCACAGCAAGGTGTTGTTGTTGCAGTAAGCGAAGGTAAATATGTAGATGGTAAAAAAGTTGCTCTCGATGTTAAAGTTGGCGACAAAATCATCTTCTCTAAATACGCTGGCACAGATGTTAAATTCGACGGTGTAGATTACTTAATCGTTAGAGATTCTGATATTTTAGCTGTAATCGAATAATAACTAGCTAAAATTTAAATTTATTTTACAATGAACCTAGGAGGTTTCTTATAAATGGCTAAACAGGTATTATTTGGCGAAGAAGCTCGTCAAGCACTTGGCAAAGGCGTTGACGCATTAGCTAACGCTGTTAAAGTTACACTTGGTCCAAAAGGCAGAAATGTTGTTTTAGATAAAAAATTTGGTGCTCCAACAATTACCAACGATGGTGTTACTATCGCTCGTGATATCGAACTTGAAGACCCATTTGAAAACATGGGTGCTCAGCTTGTAAAAGAAGTTGCTACAAAAACTAATGATATCGCAGGGGATGGTACTACTACTGCTACACTCTTAGCTCAAGCAATGATTCGCGAAGGCATGAGAAATGTTGCTGCTGGTGCTAACCCAATGGTACTCAAAAAAGGTATAGAAAAAGCTGTTGCTACTTTAGTTGAAGAAATCAAAGCTAAAGCTCAAAAAGTAGAAGGAAAAGAAGCTATCGCTCAAGTTGCTTCTGTATCTTCCGCTGATGAAGAAGTAGGTCAACTTATCGCTGATGCTATGGAAAAAGTTGGCAAAGACGGTGTTATCACTGTTGAAGAATCCAAAGGTATGCAAACAAACCTTTCCGTTGTAGAAGGTATGCAGTTTGACCGTGGATACATTTCCCCATACATGGTTACTGATACAGATAAAATGGAAGCTGTTATGGATGACCCATACATTCTCATCACTGACCGCAAAATCTCTGCAATTGCTGACATTCTCCCTATTCTTGAAAAAGTTGTAAAACAGGGTAAAGAACTTGTTATCATTGCTGAAGACGTGGACGGAGAAGCACTTGCTACTATCGTAGTAAACAAACTTCGTGGCACTTTCAAAGCATTAGCTGTTAAAGCTCCAGGCTTTGGTGACCGTCGTAAAGCTATGCTTGAAGATATCGCTATCTTAACTGGTGGTCAAGTAATTTCTGAAGACCTCGGTCGCAAACTCGACAGCGTAGAACTTTCTGACCTCGGTCGTGCTCGTCAAGTACGTGCTTCTAAAGAAGAAACTACTATCGTAGACGGTGCAGGCGACAAAGTTGTTATCACAGCTCGTGCTGAACAAATCAAAAAACAAATTGCAGAAACTACTTCTGATTTTGATAAAGAAAAATTACAAGAACGTCTTGCTAAATTAGCAGGTGGCGTAGCTGTACTTGAAATCGGTGCTGCAACAGAAGTTGAAATGAAAGATAAAAAACTCCGCATCGAAGACGCTTTAAATGCAACTCGTGCTGCCGTTGAAGAAGGTATCGTTGCTGGTGGTGGTACTACTTTCGTTGATATTCAACCTGCTCTTGATAAACTTGAAGCTGAATCTGTTGGCGACGTTAAAACTGGCGTAAAAATCGTTAAACGTGCTATCGAAGAACCTGTTCGTCAGATTGCAGACAATGCAGGTCTTGAAGGCTCTGTAGTTGTTGAACACGTAAAAGCTGGTGGCATTGGTGTTGGCTATAATGCACTCGCTGATAAATACGAAGATATGATTGCTGCAGGTATTGTTGACCCAGCAAAAGTTACTCGCAGTGCATTGCAAAATGCTGCAAGTATTGCCGCTATGGTTCTCACTACTGAAACAATCGTTGCTGATAAACCAGAAAAAGCTGACCCAGCAGCTGCTGCAATGGCTGGTGGCATGGGCGGCGGAATGCCTGGCATGATGTAATTTATTTTGGCTAAAATAAAATTGCACCCAAATCTATTATAAAAAGCAAAGACTC
>Cebus_capucinus_imitator_PRJNA485217_SSR118__coassemble_312_pt1 | contig 19720 bp, 21 predicted proteins | sample Cebus_capucinus_imitator_PRJNA485217_SSR118__metabat2_high_PE_012 | metagenome-assembled genome bin Cebus_capucinus_imitator_PRJNA485217_SSR118 | reverse complement strand
AGGAGAAAATATAAATAGAGATATCAAGTTGATGTATGATATAATTTTTGGTGGTGATGAATATGGATATAACTAAATTATCAATAAAAGAAATAAAAGAACTTATCCAAAATGAAAATAATACACCTTGCGATGAACTCATCAATTTAATACGAAATGATGAGCGAAAAGGTGTGCAAGCTATTTTAAAATCTTATGAAAGGCATTTAAAAGAAAAAGAGCGTGTAGCAAATTTATACAAGTATGAGCATGAGTGCATTGCTCGTGGTCATGCCTTGGTAGCTGGCGTTGATGAAGTTGGCAGAGGACCACTTGCCGGCCCTGTTGTTGTTGCTAGTGTGATTTTGCCAGCAGATTTTTTCATTGAGAAATTAAATGATTCTAAAAAGCTATCGGAAGCTACTCGCGAAAAAATCTACGATATCATCTTAGAAAATGCAATCGCTGTAAATAGAGCTGTAATTGATGAAAAAACTATCGACCGCATAAATATCTATCAAGCGTCTATGAATGGTATGTACGAGGCGATTTATGGATTAAATCCTAAACCTGAGGAAGTTTTAATTGATGCTATGGTATTACAGCAATTAGAAATTCCGTCTACGTCAATTATTAAAGGCGATGCTAAATCAGCGTCTATTGCAGCAGCTTCAATAGTGGCTAAAGTTGAACGCGATAAAATGATGAACGAATACGATAAAATGTATCCTCAGTATGGATTTGCTAAAAATAAAGGGTATGGAACAAGTGAACATTTAGAGGCATTGTATAAATATGGACCATGTGAAATACACCGCAAATCTTTTGAGCCGATAAAATCAATGATAAATAATTTAAGATAATAAAATATGAAAAATAATAAAAGAAATATTAATAGCAGTAATAAAATAGGTTCATGGGGTGAAGATAAAGCTGTAGAATATCTGATAAATAAGGGATTTTGTATTTTAAAGCGGAATTTTTACAGTAGACTTGGCGAAATAGATATTATTGCAAAAAAAGATAATTTAATTTGTTTTATTGAAGTAAAAACGAGAAAAAAAGGTGGGTATAAAAATAACGAAATAAGTTATATTTTGCCTGCTGAAGCCGTAGACTATAGTAAACAACAGCGTTTGATAAGAACGGCAGAATACTATCTATACTGTAACTTTAGTGAAGAATTTAGCTATAGATTTGATGTTATAGAGGTATTTTACTATGATAGTTATATTTTTTCGATTAATCATTTGGAAGGAGCATTTGAAGTTTGAAAACAAAGGATTCTACTAAAAAGAGGCGTATTGTAGTCGGCGTTACAGGTGCAAGCGGTGCCATATATGCTTACAGGTTAGTACAAACCCTTGCAAATAGCGGAATAGAGGTGCATTTTGTAGCGAGTAAAGCAGGCTGGGAAGTCTTAAAATACGAGTGTAACGTAATGCGTGATGACTTGACAAAGCTTGTGAGTGTAATTTATGATGTGAATCATATTGGTAGTGCTATTGCAAGCGGTTCCTTCCCTTGTGAAGCAATGGTTGTTGTGCCTTGCTCGATGAAGACTTTGGGAATGCTTGCAGGGGGTATTGCGGATAATTTATTAACTCGCAGTGCTGATGTTACTTTGAAAGAAGGCAGAAAATTAATATTAGTTCCACGAGAAACCCCTATGCATGCTATTCACCTTGAAAATATGCTCAAATTAGCTCATGCAGGAGCAAAGATAATCCCTGCTTGCCCTGGATTTTATCATCGTCCTAGCTCTATTGATGAACTTGTGGATATGCTAGTGGGCAAAATTTGCGATTCATTGGACGTGGAAAATAATTTGTTTGAAAGGTGGAACGGCGGAAAAGATAGCAATATCGAATATGTTTGATGATTAAAATTTGGGAGATTTTAATTTTTAATAGCTATTGAATATGGAAAAATCGCCTTAGTGAGAAGGGGATTTAAGATGTTTGCAAAAACCTTTGGAGCTACAACTCTTGGGGTAGACGGAGTATTGATTCAAGTTGAGGCTGATGTGGCAAATGGATTGCCTAAATTTGAGATAGTTGGCTTGGCAGAAGCGGCTGTAAAAGAATCTCGTGAACGAGTTAGAGCTGCTATTGGAAATTCGGGAATTGGGTTAATGCCTAAGCGAATAACGGTGAATTTAGCTCCTGCAGATTTGCGTAAAACAGGCTCATCTTTGGATTTGCCGATTGCTATTGCACTTTTGCAGGCGTATGAATATTTGCCTAGGGAAGCTTGCCAAGATTGTATGTTTGCCGCTGAACTATCGTTAGAGGGGCAAGTCCGCACTGTAACGGGTATTTTGCCTATGGCGGTAATGTGCAAGAATTTGGGGATTAAGCGATTTTTTGTGGCAAAAGGAAATGAGCAAGAAGCTCTATTAGTTGATGGCTTAGAAGTTTATGCTATAGCTCATTTATCTCAGCTCATCAAATTTTTAGATGGCAGTGCAGAATTAAAACCAGCTAAAAGATGTGCTGAAGTGGCAGTAGATATGGATTTTGTAGACGATTTTGCCGATGTTCAAGGACAGTTTATCGCTAAAAAAGCTATGGAAATAGCGGCTGCAGGTGGACATAATGTCTTGATGGTAGGTTCGCCAGGGACAGGAAAAACAATGCTCGCAAGAAGGCTTGCGTCTATTTTGCCAAAGATGTCATATCAAGAAGCGTTGGAGGTAACGAAAATATACAGCATTTCAGGTTTACTATCTCGTGATTCAGCTCTTGTGCATACTCGCCCTTTTAGAAGCCCGCACCATACGATTTCAGGGGCAGGCATAATCGGTGGAGGCACGATACCAAAGCCAGGAGAGGTAACCTTAAGCCACAATGGGGTTTTATTTTTAGATGAACTGCCGGAATTTTCAAAGCATGTGCTAGAAGCTTTAAGACAGCCTTTAGAGGACGGAGAAGTCGTCATAACGAGAGTTAATGCCTCGCTTCGCTTTCCTTCAAGAATGATTTTAGTAGCTTCGATGAATCCGTGCCCTTGCGGTTATAAAAATGATACGACGAGAAATTGTACTTGCACAGAAAGTGAAATTAGAAGGTATACTAGAAAGATTTCAGGCCCATTACTAGATAGAATAGATATTCACATTCAAGTTCCAAGAGTTCCCTATCAAGATTTTGTAAACGAGGCTAAAGCTGAAGCTTCTGCTACCATTCGCAAACGAGTAGAAAGAGCAAGGCAAATTCAGCTAGAGCGATTTAAAGATTACGATATTTTTTGCAATGCTCAAATGTCGCACGCTTTGATAAAAAAATACTGCAAGTTGACTAATGAGGGTAGCGAGATGCTGAAAATGGTCTTTGAACATCTTAAGCTCAGTGCTAGGGCCTACGATAGAATTGTAAAAGTAGCACAGACGATTGCCGATTTAGATAATAGCTATTGCATTGAAGATAGACATATTGCGGAAGCTGTGCAATTTAGAGACAATTTGCACCTTCACGATAAATTATAGATTTTGTGTAGAGTTAAAATATTAGGAAGAAGGTCTTTGCAATGTATACGGGTAAAACTAAAAATTTAGGTGTAATAGGTTATCCGATAAAACATTCATTATCACCGGTTATTCAAAACACAGCTATTGCAGATAGCGGTATAGATTATGCCTATATTGCCATGGAGATAGCTCCAGAAGATTTAAAAACTGCTGTCGCTGGATTAAAAGCTACGGGTTTTTGCGGATTTAACGTAACTATTCCGCACAAAGTAGCAATCATGAAGTATTTAGATGAAATTGATGAATCGGCAAAAATTATCGGGGCAGTAAATACTGTGCAGATAAAAGATAGCAAGATGTATGGCTACAATACGGACGCTGTTGGCTTTATCAATCCGCTGAAAAAGGAACGTATAGAGATAAAAGATAAAACAGCAGTTATTTTGGGTGCAGGCGGAGCTTGTAGAGCTATAATCTGCGGACTTATGCAAAATGGCATAAAGCATATTATTTTAGGCGTGAGAAATCAAGTTAAAGGTGAAAAACTTGCTCAATCATTTGTCGATTTAGTGGATATTAAAGCGTACGATTGGTTGAGCGAGGAATTTGCAAATTGGCTTTTAAAGGCTGATTTGTTGATAAATACTACACCGCTTGGCATGCAACCAAATATCGACGCTATGCCACCTGTCGATTGGGAAAAGGTAAATAAAACAGCTTTTGTCTACGATATTGTGTACGTTCCGGCAAAGACAAAGTTTTTGCAAAAAGCAGAAGAATGCGGTCATGCAACTTTAAATGGCGAGCGTATGTTAGCTGAACAAGGAGCAGCAGCTCTAAAAATTTGGAGTGGTGCAAAGATAAATGTCGATATTATGATTAAAGCTTTGCGAAATTTTTTATTAAATAATAGCAGTAAATAATTGGAGTACTATCATAGATGTATGGGTGATATACGCCTGTACATCTTTTTTATACCCTTTTTTAGCTTTTTTTACGCTTTTTGAGGAAGTGATACCTTGATAGATGATTTTCAACGAAGATTAGGCGATATAATTTTGAAGATAAATCGCAGTATGGAATTAAATAGCAGAAATAATTTATTATTTGGCACATCAAATAAATCGCAAATAGCTGATTTACTAGACTTGATTTTGAGCTTTGCCAAGAAGCTATCGGCAAGCGACATTCATTTTGAAATGCAGGCGGAAAACCTGAGAATAAGATTTCGCATAGATGGAAGATTATTTATCATGGCAACAATGCCTTGTGATATCGGTACATATTTAAATTCATATTTAAAATTGATTGCTAGTTTGGATATAACAGAAAAGAGAATTCCTCAAGACGGCAGTATTTTAATTAAAAAGCAAAATCTTAATTTGCGAATTTCTACTATGCCCGTTTTTTACGGTGAAAAAATTGTAGTTCGTTTGTTGGGAAATGAGCAGGAGATTTTGCCACTTCATAAAATGGGATTTTTAGCTGAAAATTTATCGCTGTTTAAAAATCTGATACATAGTTCAAGCGGTATTATCGCAATTACAGGGCCGGTAAACTCTGGAAAATCTACACTGTTGTATTCGGTGCTAGATTATCTAAACAAAAATGATACGAATATTGTAACGATTGAAGACCCTATAGAGATGAAACTTGCAGGAGTGAATCAAACTCAGATAAATTTAAAAGCAGGCATGGATTTTGCTACAGCACTTAGGGCAGTTTTAAGGCAAGACCCCGATATTTTAATGGTTGGTGAAATTAGAGATTTTGAATCAGCAAAAGAAGTTATCCGTGCCTCGCTTACAGGTCATCTTGTTTTGACTACTTTGCATACGACAAATGCAATGGGTGTGCCGGCAAGATTGATTGATATGGGCATAAATCCGTCAATGCTCAGCATTTCGTTACTGGCTTCTACTGCACAGCGATTGATTAGAGTTATCTGCCCTCATTGCAGGGAAGAATATTTACCCACTAGTAATTCTTTAGAATCGCTCGTTTTAGAAAATAGATTTTATCAAGGCATGAAATTATATCGTGGCAAAGGTTGCAGTCATTGTCATGGCAGTGGCTATCTTGGTCGAATTGCTATTCAGGAGATTATGGCAGTAGATGACAATGTAAAATCGCTAATCGCTAGAGGTGATATAGATTTAAAATTAAAAAGATTATTGCAATTAAATGGCATGAAAATGATGTTAGATGATGGTATAGAAAAAATTTTGCAGGGGATAACTACAGTGCAAGAAGTTTGGAGAGCTTTAAATGGTGTGTGCAAGTTTAATTAAATTTCACAAGGTTTTAGATAAGGCAATATTACATAATTGTTCTGATGTGCATTTTACGGCAAAAAGAGCTGTTTTTTCTCGGCGAAAAAATAAATTAGAAGTTTTTTATGATGAAATCTTCACCAAAGAAGAATTAGCTACTGTATTATATAATATTTTAAATGAAAATCAGCAGGCAAAATTTGCTGAAGATAGAGTTATCGATTGTGCTTATAATTATCACCAAAGGCGATTTAGAATGAATGTGTATGCGATTTCTTCGGGAATTTCTATAGCTATGAGATTGATTGGCAAAGATATTTTGGATATAAATTCTTTTATTTACGCAGATACGCTAAAGCGTTGCATAGGTGAAGAAAATAGTGCTAGGGGATTGATTTTGATTTGTGGTGCGACAGGAGCAGGAAAAAGCACAACTTTAGCCTCAATGGTAGATTATCTAAATAAGACGAGTGCTAAACATATCATAACTTTAGAAGACCCTGTGGAATATGTATTTAAAGATGAAAAATCGCTGATTCATCAGCGTGAATACGGAAATGATTTTAAAAATTTTTCGCAGGCTGTAAAAATGGCTATGCGACAAGACCCTGATGTATTGATGATTGGTGAAATTAGAGATGTAGAAACGATGAAAGCTACCTTGAGTTCAGCTGAAACAGGTCATTTAGTCTTGGGGACACTCCATGCTTCTTCTGCTGTGGAAGTTCTAATGCGTATGGAGAGCTTTTTTCCGCTTGCTGAATTATCTTCAGTTCGTACACAGATTGCAAATTCGTTAAACAGTATTATTGTGCAAAGATTATTTCCGTTTAGTATGGGAATGGATAGTGAAAATTGCGATTTGATTTGTGCTATGGAAATTTTAACGGCTAATACTGCGGTAAAAAATATCATACGGCAAGGATATTTTGAACAGCTAAATTCGCAGATACAATTACATAAAAAAAGTGGAATGCATTTGATGAAAGATACTATCGTTGATTTAGTGCAACGGCGATTAATCGATAAAAAATATCTTAGTACATATGCGAGTAAATAGATTATGAAAAGATTTTTTTATAAAGTTAGACAGCTAAAAGACGGCAATTTGCTAGAAGGATATATACAGGCACAATCAAAGCAGGAGGCGGTAATATCGCTAAAAAAAGAGCAGTATTTGATAATTGAAATAAGCGAGCGAAGATTATTTATTGATACGAATACCATAAAAAAATATTGGCAAAGGCGAAAAATGAATTCAAAGGTATGGATTATATTGTGCAGGCAACTGGCAATTTTGCTCAGTGCAGGAATTAGCCTTGTAGATTCGCTACATATTTTGGCTGATGAATTTAAATTTGCCCAAAATGAAATAATGGCAGAATTTTTGGATAGAACTATAGCTAAATTAAATGAAGGAAAGAGCCTATCTGATATTTGGCAGGCACAAAGAGCAATACTATTTTATAAAAATATGCCTTCGGCAATAATTAGCAGTTTGAAAGTGGCAGAACATACGGGTTTACTGGCGGAGAATTTGATTCAAGTTGCAGAGTTTTTATCCAAGATTGATAGCGAAAAGAAAAAGCTCAGGCAAATTTGTATTTATCCCATGTTTTTGCTGTTGCTATTGTCTGTAGTTATCACTATTATGATTTTTTTTGTTCTGCCGATATTTGCCGAAATATTTTCCAAAATGCATCTTCAACTACCATTTTTAACGAAGGTGATTTTAACGAGTGGCATTTTTATTAGGGATAATTGGGGATATTTTTTAGCTGTAGGAATTTTATTTTCGATTATTTTGTTTAAAAATTGGCAAAATGATATCTTTCGTTTGAATTTTTATAAAATGATATTTTTGCTCCCTGTAGTTGGCGAATTATTGGAAAAGATTTATTTGTTGCAGATATCAAGGCAGTTGGTGTTTTTATTATCTAGCGGAATAAGCATTGATGAAAGTTTAGCGATAATAATTTCCGGTATGAATAAAGAGGATAATATATGCGTTTTAAATTGGCTAAAGAGCATAAGGCAAAATATTCATCGGGGAATAGCTTTACATAGAGCTTTTAAAATGGCAGGAATAAAAAATGTTGTTTTTTTAGGGTTGTTAAATGTAGGCGAGCAAACAGGAATGGTAGCAAACAATCTCGCCTATAGCGTAGATTTTCTAACAAAAGAAGTAGATAGATTTATTGATGAGTTTATGAAATTATTAGAGCCAATCTTGATGATAATCGTTGGAATAATCATAGGAACTTTTGTTTTAGCGATTGTACTTCCATTGTTTGATATGGCAAGTGGATTGAGCTTGTAGATAATTTATATATAAAAAAAGAAAGGCAGGAATGCAAGATGATGAAAAAGGTAAAAATGTGGAGAAGAAAATTGTGGAAAAATCAAAAGGGGTTTACGCTGATTGAAATGATGATTGTAGTTGGCATTATCGCAATTTTAACGGCTGTAGCTATACCGAAATTCAATGAATCTCTCGCTATGGCAAATACGGCAAGAGTGCAAGCTGATTTGCAGTCGCTAGATACGGCAATAGCTATGTACCGAGTGCAAAATGGAAGATTGCCACAGAGTTTGGAATCGCTAAAAGATTATATTGATGTAGATGATATCAAAGCACCAACGGGAGAAGTCTATATCAATGGAAAATTAGAAGATAATTCATCTGGAGAAAACTATAAATTTACAACAGGAGAGCAAAATGCTACTTTTATGGGTCATAAGCGAAATGAATTTGGCAAAAGTGCTTCTAGCGGACAAGATTAAAAAGTAGAAATGGTTTTATTTTTGGATATTTGCATAGGATTATGGCTGATTAAAATTGCGTATGTCGATATTAAAAAGATGTTTGTAACAAATGATAGTTTAGTTGTTTTAATTAGCTTAATCGTTGTGCAGAAGATTTTTGTCGATGTAGTTTTTATGGATATTTTAGGGGCAATAATTGCAAGTAGCATTGTTTTTGGCGGATTATTTTTGGCAGGCAAGGGATTTATCGGCGGTGGAGATGTGAAATTGATTGTTGTATTGAGCGTATGGCTAGGATTATTTCCTGTGATTGTAGCTATTTATCTAGCTTTTATTTTAGGTGGCATAGTTGGGGCTTTATGCTTACTTTTTAAGTGGAAAAGTCGCAAAGATAGATTGCCTTTTGCTCCATTTTTAGCAGTTGGTGCGATAATTGCCCATTTTGATTTTATAGAAATTGAAATTTATAAGATATGCATTATATAGAAGTAATCTTTTCAATATGTATTTTGTCTTTGATGAGCTATCAGCTGTGTTTTAATAATTTAGCCAGAGATGAATACCTTGTGAACTGTGAAGCTGTTAGATTAGTTAGTGCTTTAGAGGAAGTGCAGGAGCGTTCAAGATATTGTAGCTATATAAAATCTAGTGATAATATGCCAAGTTGCATTATTTACAAGGACAAGTATGTAATTCATCGCAGTGCAAATGATTATGAAACGTATTATTTGCCGACTGATGTAAAAATTACAGTCTATGGCTCAAGTAATGGCTTTGTTTATCAGCAAAAGAGTTTATACGGCTTAGTTACAAATAAGACGATACGCATTTATAAAAATAGCACATCAAAGTACATTATCATAAATCGAGTGGGGCGAATTAGGATAAATAAATTATATGCAGAATCTAATTAAAGGTGAAGAAGGTTTTTTTATCATAGATATGATGATAGCTAGTGTATTTTTAATAGCTATTGTTTCGCTATTATTTTTTATGGGAAATGCGAACAGAATCAATCATCAAAGAGCAAATCATATCACGGCTATATTTTTAGCACAAGAATATTTAAATAAGCTAGAGTATGAGCTTAGGCACGAGGATTTATCTGTAGAATTGAATGATGAGAAAATCAATTACAATGAATGCGATTTTGTGATAAAAAAAGATTTATGGCAAATCGGTGAAAATAGTTATAGTGTAAAAATAGAAGTTAAATGGAATTATGAAGATATTTTGCAAAACGAAATTCAAGAGCGAGAGATTTACCTTTTGCCGTAAAATAAAAAAACTACGCAATAACCAAGGTTTTATCTTTGTGCAGACAGCCATAGTAATTCCTATAATTTCTTGCACTGTGATAGCGATATTGATTGTGGCAGGAAGTTATATTAAAGCTTTTGCCAATTATTTGGATATGTGGATTGTGCAGACGGAAACACGAAAAGTGATGGAAGATATCATAAGAGAACTTGAGTATGCCGATGAAATTTACTATGAAGGTGGAAGTTTGGAAAATAAGAAATTGCGAATTGGTACAACTAGGAGAGCAGAAGGAATTTATGGAGAAAAAAGTAGTATAGAAGCTAGAACACTTGAGCGAAAGGTAAAGTATTTTTCCTATCAAAATGAAGGTGCTGTTTTATACCGCTACGATTTAAACAAATCAACAGCAGATGGATTTATTGTATCATCTAAACAGCCGTTGACTGGTGAAAATTACTTTAGCAAGAACAAGATTACTTTTCAATGTGAAAAATTGGCAGAGAATTTGTATTTAGTGGAAGTCGAAGGATATTCATATAATGTTAAGAAATATTTTCGTCTCAGAACGAGCGTGATAAATCGAAATGCTGAGTTTTCTAAAAAAGATGATGAAAAATGAGCAAAAGCTAGATTTTAAGAGCTTATTAAAGGATGAATATGGCATAGCAACGGTGAGCAGTTTGATAATCATTTGCGTGCTGATGATGATATCATTTTACGTGTACGATATATCAAGCAATCAGCAAAATAGTTTTATTATTTTTAAGACAGGCATGGCTAGTAAAAATTTATCAGTAAGTGAAGCTGAAAAGCTTTTAGGTAGATACAAAAATGATGTAGATTTATGGAAAGTAGATTGTAAAAGAGTGCAAAATATATACTTTTGGGAAAATGCTATAGTAGTAGATGAAGTAGCAGGAAGTGATGAAATTTTTGAAAAAAAATCTGCTAGAGCGTATTTAATGCACTACAAAGATGATATTTATTTATTAGTTGCTGAGGCAAATGTAGATGACTGTATTAGCCAAATTTGCATTTATTTAGAAATGAAAGATGAGGAATTAATTGTACAGCGTTGGGAACGTTAAACGAAGAGTGCAAAAGCGTTTAAAAAATTTTTTGTACCAAAATAAAGATGATTTTAATTTGATATACGTAGATGAATCAAAATTGTATTTTATGCAAATTGCAAGAGAAAATGGCAAAAATACTTTGTTCAAGGTTAAAAACTTGCATTGCGAGCGTAAATTTACAGATGAAAATGGTGCAGAAGATGATGAATTGTTTTACAAGCAAGCTTTATATCGCTTTTGCAGAGAGGGTGAGCAAAAATTACCCATATACATTTTCTTGAGTGAGAATTTGATTTGGAGTAAAGGGTATGAATTTCCGCAAATGCCGAAGAAAGATTTACTAAAGGCTATAGATTGGGAAATAGATGATTTAAAAGAAAAATATATTTATGGATATAGGATTACAGATGAGTTAGAAGAAAGTATAAGATTGCAGTTGATTTTTGCTCAAAGGGATTATCTTGAGAGGTGGAAAGCTATTTTTCGTAAGCAAAATTTAACACTAGCAGGATTTTTGGCGTGTGAAAATCTTTTGGCAAAAAGCGAAAAATTATTTAAGGTAGCTATTGATGAAGAATTTTTTGATGATGACGAAGAAGTAAATTTAATAGAAAATATTTTGCAGTGCATTGAAAGTAAATCGTGTTTAAATCTTTTAGCAGAAGAAGAGCAGTTGCCACTGTTTAATTGGTTTAAAATCAAAGCAGTACTACTTTTAGTTTTGTTGTCGTTTAGTTTTTTTATAGGCGGTTATATGATAGTAAATCATCATAATTTAATGGAAAGAAAAACTGTTTTACAGGAGCAGTTGAATTTGTTGCAAGAAGATATTGCTTTGATGAACGAATCAAAGGTACAGCAACAGCAAATAAAAGATAAGCAAGAAATTTTAAAATCGCTCTATGAAAAATCTTCGGTATTTTATCCATTATTGTTAAATTTAAGTGCAACTACTTTAGAAAAGATAAGATTAGAGTCAATTTTAGTAGATGATAAAAGTGTGCATATTAAAGGAAAATCAATGGATTATCAAGCAATATCGCAGTATAAAGAGCAACTTGGCAAAATTGATTGGTTACAAAATATAGAAATGGAAAATGCTTCTTTGAGCCAAAGCGAGGAATTGATAGATTTTGATTTTAAATTGAAAATTTTAGAGTAGATGATTTTAGAGTAGAGAAATGAAGAAAAAGGATTATAAAAATATTGGAATTTGTTTGGGTATCGTATTCGCATGGATATTGATACTATTTTTTTGTGCGTATCGACCATATATCGGCAGTGTAGAAAAATTGACGCAAGAGATAGCTGAAAGTGATTTAGCCATTAGCGAGGTTGAAAGCTTTTGGCAAGAATATGGCGAAAAAGTAAAGTACAAAGAGAAGTTAAATAACAATTTAAATATATTAGAAGAAAAAATGCCAAAAGATATGACAGAAAATGATTTTTTGATGAATTTAAATGAAATGACACAACTTGCCAATGTGCAGATAATCAGTTTAAATCCTAGTGAAAGCAGTAAAGTAAAGCAAGCTGAAAAATACAGTGCCAAAGATTGGAAAATCTGCGTTAAAGGCGATTATTTTAGCGTATTAGCTTTTTTGCGACAGTTGAATTTATCGCCTAGATTGATTGTGATTAAAATGGGAGAAATCTATCGAGAAAGTGATTATGTATTTTGCAAATTGACTTTACAAATTTATTCTGCCAATTATAATAAAAAGTAAAGGAATTTTTTTAGCTGTGTTGAATATAAATTTAGATAACTTTATTTTATGTGATAGGGGAATATCTATATGGTTGTGCAAATAGAAGGGCTTTTAAAGACAATAGGAATATTGGATATCGTTGATATTTTAATCGTAGCATTTATTTTGTACCGAGTGTATAAAATGCTAGAGAATACAAGGGCAATAACGCTGACTCGTGGTTTGATAATTTTAATTGTAGTAACGTTGATAACAGGTTGGCTAGAGCTTCACGCTATAAATTGGCTATTGCAAAAAATTGTTACATTATTATTTGTAGCATTGCCTGTTGTCTTTCAGCCAGAATTGCGACGAGCTTTGGAACACATCGGTGAAGGACAATTTTTAAAGCGTTCTATGCTTTTAAATTATGAAGAAGCTTGCTCGCTCGTTTCAGAAATTGAACGTGCTGTAATGAAAATGTCTGCTAGCCAAACGGGTGCATTAATCGTTTTAGAGCGAAATATGGGACTAAATGACGTTTGTGCAAGCGGTATAAAAATTGATGGTATTGTCAGTGCTGAATTTATCATGAATGTATTTGTGCCAAATACGCCACTTCATGACGGAGCGTCTATCATTCGCGGAAATCGCTTGATTGCAGCAGGTTGCCTGTTGCCACTTACAGATGACCGCTCGCTCAGTACTGAACTTGGAACGCGTCATCGTGCTGCTATCGGTTTGTCTGAGCAATGCGATGCTGTCATTGTGATAGTCAGCGAAGAAACAGGAACGGTTTCAGTGGCAGAAGCAGGTCGAATTTATCGCCATTTAGATTCAGAGCAATTAAGACAGTATTTAATGCCAATCTTTTCGCCAAGAAAGACATCGCTTAAAGATGTTGTTTTGAAATGGAGGCAAAAGAAATGATGAGTTTTTTTAGAAAAAATCTTTCTGAAAAATGTTTAGCACTTATTGTAGCGATTGGCTGTTGGATATTTGTCATGAACGACCAAAATCCGCAGATAGAAAATACGTACACAATTCCTATAAGTATAGCTAATGCACCAGATGGTTATCAAATTTCTAAAGATACAGAGTCTGTAAAAGTGAAGGTAAGGGCTCAGCGTTCTTTATTTATGAATGTAGATGTCGGCAGTTTTAAAGCGTATGTAGATTTAAATGGAGTAGAAGATGGCACGCATGAAATTCAAGTGCAGACAGTGTTGCCTTCTGGCTTTGAGTTGGTTTCAATAGGGCCTAGCAAAATCTCAATCAATGTGGATAAGATAGAGCAAAAAGAAGTTCCTGTTCGCTTGAAATTATCGGGAGTTCCAGGTGATGATAAAGTAGTGGCACATATTGAGCAATCACTTCAAAATATCACGATAGAAGGTCCAGGTAGCGTGCTAAATAAAGTTACTTCTGTTATCGGCTACATCGGTGTAAATGGAAATACTGATAATTTTAATGTTACTGTACCACTTAGGGCTGTTGATGATAAAGAACGAGAAATTGATGGCGTGCGTTTATTGCCAAAGACAGTAGATGTTTCTATCGTCTTAGCTCGTGGCTTAAATACAAAAATTGTCGATGTAAAACCTACATTGATGTCTGATTTGCCAAATGATTATATTTTAAAATCATTAAAAGTTGAGCCAGATAAAATAGAAGTCAGTGGCGATACAAATATCATTGGCAATTTGACTTATTTGGAAACAGAAAATATATCTTTAGCCAATGTAACAGGTTCTACGGTGATAACTGCTAAATTACTGTTGCCAAATGGCGTAAATGTATCAAATGGCGAAGTTATAGTTAAAATTGATATAGAGAAAAAAGATAGCGGAACCTCGTCAGATACAAATAAAGTAAAAAATAATTCTAATACTAACACTGTTAATAATAAAACCTGATAAAATTTTAGATAGGATAGATAGTTAGGGGCTTTCAATTTAATGATAAGAATAAAAAATTTTAACGTTGTGTTTAATGATAAAACCCCTTTACATGATTTAGCCGCTAGGCGTTTGAAATTACCACCTCAACAAATATCTGAGGTGGTAATTGTTCGTAAGGGAATTGACGCAAGACGATACAAAGGTGCACCGATATACTTTTCTTATATTTTAGATGTAAAAGTAAATGTGCCTGAGAAAAAAGTTTTAGCAAAGTTAAAAAAAGATAAACAGCTAGAGCTTGTCACAGTAGAAAAACAGAGCGATTTAACTCATTTGAAAAATACGGATAGAAAAAAGACACCGCCTATTATCGTGGGATTTGGGCCTGCAGGAATGTTTACTGCATTGACCCTAGCTCAGTACGGCTATAATCCAATTGTGTTTGAGCGAGGCTGTGATGTAGATACTCGCCATCAAGATATTGATACTTTTTGGAAGGGCGGAAGTCTAAAAGAAAATTCTAATGTGCAATTTGGCGAAGGCGGAGCAGGAACTTTTTCTGATGGAAAATTGACTACACGCATAAATGATAGTAAAATCAGTGATGTTTTAAATGCATTTGTTGAAGCGGGTGCTCCTTGTGAGATAAAATATCTGCATAAACCGCATATCGGCACAGATATTTTGCGTACTGTAGTAAAAAACATCAGAAAGAAAATAATTTTTCTCGGTGGACAGATACATTTTAATTCACAAGTAACAGATGTAATCCTCAAAGATAATAAAGTTGTGGGCGTAGAAATCAATCATAAAGATAGATACGATTGCGATGATGTATTTTTTGGTATAGGGCATAGTGCCAGAGATACGTATAAAATGCTTTTTGCTAAGGGCTTGTCCATGCAGGCAAAACCTTTTGCAGTGGGAGTTCGCATTGAGCATCCTCAAGCTTTAATCGATGAGGCTCAATATGGGCAGGACGCTAAAAATCCAATTTTGCCGGTGGCTGATTATTCTTTGACCTATAATAATAGGCAAACTGCTCGCTCTGCGTATTCATTTTGCATGTGCCCTGGCGGTCAAATTGTAGGAGCTAGTTCAGAGCTTGGCAGAGTAGTTGTAAATGGCATGAGCAATTATAAGCGAGATTCTGGCATTGCTAACAGTGCTTTGCTTGTAAATGTAACACCTGAGGATTTTGGCTATAATGTATTAGACGGAATTGCTTTTCAGCGTCATTATGAAGAGCAGGCTTTTATCTGTGGTGGAAAAAAATATCATGCACCTGTGCAAACTGTGGGAGATTTTTTGCAAGGAAAAACCGGCTCGGATAATTTTTTAGTTGAGCCAAGTTATAAACCAGGGATTGCTCTTTGCGATTTGCGAGCTTGTCTGCCTAGTTTTGTAACGGATACATTAGCTGAGGCATTGCCTAATTTTGATAAAAAAATACACGGTTTTGCTCATGAAGGTGCTGTGATGACAGGTGTAGAAATGCGTTCATCTGCTCCATGTCGCATTGTGCGAAATAGAGATAATTATATGTCGATAAATGTAGCAGGATTTTATCCTATCGGTGAAGGTGCAGGATATGCCGGTGGAATTATGAGTGCTGCTGTAGACGGCGTAAATGCAAGTTATGCTTATTTGCAAAATAGATTAATAGATTAAGCTATTATAAATAAAAACTTAGATTCAGTTTTGAAAGGGGAATTTTAATGGCCAGAATGTTTGGTACAGACGGTGTTAGAGGAAAAGCAAATATGGAGTTGACACCAGAATTAGCGTATAAATTAGGTCGTGCAGCGGCTGTTTATTTTGCTAAAAAAGAAGGAGAATCTTGCACAATCTACATAGGACGAGATACTCGTATTTCAGGGCCTATGTATGAAGCTGCACTATCTGCTGGCATTTGCTCTGCTGGCGGTAATGTCGTACTTGTGGGCGTAATGCCTACTCCTGCTGTGGCATATTTAACTCGCACCCACAATGCTGACGCAGGTATTGTTATTTCTGCTTCGCACAATCCATTTTACGATAACGGGATTAAATTCTTTGGTGGCGACGGCTATAAATTGCCTGATAGCGTAGAAGATGAAATTGAATCTTTAGTACATCAGATTGAACGAGATGATAATTTATATCGCCCATGTGGGGAAAGTGTAGGAAATATTTCCTATCGCCACGATTTATTAGATGAGTACATCTCTTTTGTCGCTCATACAACAGATATCGAACTTGAAGGCATGAAGATTGTGCTTGACTGTGCAAACGGTGCAGCTTATGAAGCTATGCCAAAAATTTTGCGTAGACTCGGTGCTGATGTAATTGTAATTCACGATGCACCAAATGGTGTAAACATAAATGATAATTGCGGTTCTACTCATTTAGATTCACTTAAAAAGGCTGTGTTAGAGCATAAAGCTGATATCGGTATCGCTCATGACGGCGACGCTGATAGATGTTTATGCATTGATGAACATGGTGAATTTATCGACGGCGACCATATGATTGCAGCTTGTGCAATTTACATGATGGGCAAAGGTACGCTAAAAAATAATACTGTAGTTACAACTGTGATGGCAAATATCGGTTTCCACAAAGCGATAAAAGAAAGTGGCGGACGCACTGAAATTACAGCTGTAGGCGACCGCTATGTATTGGAAAATATGTTGGCTAATGGCTATAACTTAGGTGGCGAACAATCAGGACATATTATTTTCACTGATTTTTGTACAACAGGTGACGGCCCTGTTACAGCACTACAGGTGTTGTCTTATATGAAACGCACAAGACATAAAGCTTCTGCGATTACAAATATCATGACAAGTTATCCACAGCTTTTATTGAATGTAAAAGTTGCAACTAAAGATGGCTGGGAAGAAAATGTAAAAATCAAATCAGCTATTAAAGAAGGCGAAGGTATCTTGGGAGAAAACGGCAGAATTTTAGTTCGCCCTTCTGGTACAGAGCCATTGATTCGCGTTATGGCAGAAGGTCCAGAGCAGACTCAATTAGAAGAAATTTGCAGTAAAATTGCTCAAGTTGTAAAGCAAGAGCAAGGCTGATAGACAAATTTATAAATTTGTCTGCTATTGACAAAATGGTAAGTTATATTTAAAATATGAGCATATGTAAAAGATTGATGTAAGAATATATCCAAAATCATTTACATATGCTTTTATTTTGTATTATTTTCATGTAAAGCTTGTCTTTTTATAAATTTTAGGGAAAAAGTTTAAGAAAATAATTAAAACTTTAGCGCTGGCTCTGCAAGCTTTTTGTAGAGTACGAGGAAGAAGTTATCGAAAATATCAGCGGATGCTTCTCGGCTAAATCCAGTCGATAAATATTGACAAAACTTTTAAGCAATTAAGAGGACAAATCAATTCGGGATTAAATAATTAGACATATACACAGTTTATTTCATGAAAATATTACTTCCCAAATTTATATTATTTTTAGGAGGCATATATTTATGTGCGGTATTGTTGGTTATGTTGGTGAAAAACAGGTAGCAGATTTTTTAATTGACGGTTTGACTAAACTTGAATACAGAGGCTATGATTCTGCTGGTATTGCTGTATTTGACGGTGAAAAAATCAATGTAGAAAAAGCTGTTGGACGTTTAGCTGCGTTGAAAGACAAAATTAAAGGTCATGTACCACAAGGTGTAATGGGTATCGGTCATACTAGATGGGCAACACATGGACGTCCTTCTGATGTAAACTCTCATCCTCACACTGATTGTTCAGGTAAATTTGCTATTGTGCACAATGGTATTATCGAAAATTATATGTCCCTTAAAGAAGAATTAATCGAAAAAGGACATAAATTTGTATCTGAAACTGATACTGAAGTTGTAGCACACCTTTTAGAAGAACTTTACACAGGCGATTTTGTAGAAGCTGTTCGTGGTGTGTTAAATCGCATTGAAGGTTCTTACTCTTTAGCTTTCATGTGCCAAGATTATCCTGATGAATTAATCTGCACTAAAAAAGACAATCCTTTAATTGTTGGTTTAGGTGAAGGCGAAAACTTTATCGCTTCTGATATTCCTGCAATTATCGCTTACACTCGTCGTACTTATATCATGAACGACGGCGAAATTGCAATCGTTAAAAAAGATTCTATTTGGGTAACAGATAGAAAAGGCAATCCTATCACTAAAAAAGTATTTGAAGTAAATTGGAATGCTGAAGCTGCTGAAAAAGGCGGTTATGAACATTTCATGTTAAAAGAAATTCACGAACAGCCAAAAGCTGTAAGAGATACAATTTCTCCACGCCTCAGCAAAGACAATACAAAAGTTGTTCTCAACGAATTAAAATGGACTAAAGAATATGTAGAGTCCTTTAATAAAGTTTATATCGTAGCTTGCGGTACAGCTTACCATGCAGGCCTTGTAGGCAAATACTACATTGAAAAATTGGCTCGTATACCGGTTGAAATTGATGTGGCTTCTGAATTTAGATATCGCGACCCAATCATTGACAGTAACACACTCACTATTGTAATCAGTCAATCCGGCGAAACAAGCGATACTTTAGCAGCCTTAAAAGAATCAAAACGCTTAGGTGCAAAAACTTTAGCTGTAACAAATGTTGTAGGTTCTTCTATCGCTCGTGAGGCTGACCAAGTTATGTACACTTGGGCAGGTCCTGAAATTGCAGTAGCGTCTACTAAAGCATACACAACTCAGCTCGTTACTATGTTATTGCTCGCTATGTATATGTCTGGTTTAAAAGGCACAATCTCTGCTGATAGAACTAAAGAATTATTAGAAGAACTTCGCTTATTGCCAGACCAAGTTGGTAGAACTTTAGAAGATGTAGAACCAATTAAAACTTTTGCTAAAGAATACGCCTATAAAAACGATGTATTCTACATTGGTCGCTCTTTAGATTACGATGTAGCCTTAGAAGGTTCTTTAAAATTAAAAGAAATCTCTTATATCCATGCTGAAGCATATGCAGCTGGTGAATTAAAACACGGCACTTTAGCTTTGATTGAAACAGGTGTTCCTGTAATTGCACTTGCAACTCAAAAGAGCGTTTACGAAAAAACTTTGAGCAATATCAAAGAAGTCAAAGCTCGTGATGCAGTTATCATCGGTATCGCTGCTCAAGATGATAATGAGTTAGAAAAATATGTAGACCATGTAATCAAAGTTCCAGTAACAGATGAACTTTTAATTCCGCTTTTAACTGTTGTACCACTTCAGTTATTAGCTTACTATGCAGCGATTACACGTGGTTGCGATGTGGACAAACCACGTAATTTAGCTAAATCTGTTACAGTTGAATAA